>Ga0247694_1000001_pt1 | contig 262418 bp, 224 predicted proteins | sample CNK35_metaG_FD_182736 | JGI IMG/M metagenome (GOLD analysis project Ga0247694, IMG submission 182736) | Soil microbial communities from Purdue University Martell Research Forest, Indiana, United States - CNK35 | ecosystem: Environmental > Terrestrial > Soil > Temperate forest > Bulk soil...
CGGCGGACGGCCAATGGGAAACCGCGCGTCTCTGATGCGGCGGGCTTCGTCAAGAGTTAGGTCTTTCTCATCGATGCTGGACGGATTCACGACATTGACGGTGATGCCGTTTTTGGCTTCCTCAAGTGCGAGCGAACGAGAAAGCGCGACGACCGCAGCCTTCGCCGAAGCATAAGCGGAAATTTTTGCCTGACCGAACGCGCGTTCCGCTCCGACCGCACCCAAATTGACGATTCTGCCCCAGCGGCCGCGGCGCATGTGCGCCAGGGCGGCGCGGCTCATAAAAACGACGCTCATCAGGTTCGACGAAAAAATATTTTGCCAGTCGTCCAGCGAACCTTCCGCGAGTGTGCCCCAGCGGAAATCGCCGACATTGTTGACCAGCACATCAAGGCGGCCGAAGCGATCCGTCACGGTCTTCAGGAATTGTTCGGCGCCCACCGCGTTCGTGATATCGGCCTCGACAGCGACGCAATCCGCTCCCGCGGCCTGCAATTGACGCAACGCGGCCTGAGCGGCGGATTTATTCGAACGATAACCAATCGCGACACGGGCGCCATCTCGCGCCAAACGCAGCGCAATGCCGCGGCCGATGCCGCGCGTTCCTCCAGTAATCAGTGCGACTCGATTGCGCAAAGCCATTCGGAGCCTCTAAGTGAACTGCCGCAGAAAAAACAGTATAGCGCAGGCATTTCGCGGCAACTATTCCATCCGCGCAACGATTACCGTCATATCGTCGGCTTGTTCGGGAGTACCCGCCCATTCGTCTGCGGCCTGCATCAGCCCGAGTGCTACCGCGCGGGGAGAAGCCGATTGCAGGCGAATCGCCGCGTCGCGCAAGCGGTGGATGCCAAACTCCTCGCCGTAGACGTTTTCCGGCTCGATCAAACCGTCACTGTAACCTACGAGCGTCGCGTGCTTCGGAACGAGATGCTTCCCTTCGGCGTATTCGTAGTCCTCGACCACGCCCAGCACCATGCCACCATCTTCGAGCGCAACCGCAGCACCTTCGCAAATACAGAATGCCGGGAGATGGCCCGCGTTTGTGTAGCGCAGAATTCGCGAAGAGCTATCGTAGATTGCGATGAAGAATGTGGCGAAACGGTCGTCGCCCGTATTGCGCACGAGATGATTATTCAGCCGCGAAACGAGTTCGGCCGTGCTGAGCTTTTCGCTTCCCGGCGCGAGCAACTGGCTGCGCAAAGCCGCCTGCAAACTAGCCATGAGTAGCGCGGCGGAAATTCCTTTGCCGGAAATGTCGGCGACGGCAATAGCCAGGGTTGTCGGGTTCAACTGAATGAAGTCGTAGTAATCGCCGCTGACCATGCGCGCAGCCTTGCAAATGGCCTCCAGCTGCACGCCCGGCACGAGCGGAAGCCTCTGCGGAAAGAGCTGATTTTGCACTTCACGGGCGATGGAGATCTCGTTTTCAAGCCGCTCACGCTGCTTCTGCTCCTCGATCAGGTTGCTGATGGAGCCAGTCATCAGGTTGAACGACTCACCGAGGACGCCAAGCTGGTCGCGGCTTTCGATTCTTACCCGGTGCGAAAAATCTCCTGTCTGCACGAATTGCGTCGCCTTGTACAGGCCATCCACCGCGGAAGTGATGCGCCGCGTCATGACGACGCCCGTGACCAGCGCGGCCACCTCAAGAATCAGGAAAACGATTGCGACGAGGCCCAGTCCATAAACGTAAGACTGCCCAAGGTCGCCTACGGAGGAGAACATGCGCGCGTTTAACTGGGAAGGGCGCGCGTGGAAGTTCGCAAGAACAGGGTATGAGCGCTCGACCCTTCCGTCCCCGCGTTCCGCGACCGCCTCAAAGCGAGTGACTCCAAGCACATCACTGTCCCAAAATCCCTCAGCCGGCTTAAGAGTCCTGCGCCGATCAAATATATTTATCGCGATTTTGTATTTGGTGGTGCCGGCCTGGTAGGTGATCAGACTTGCCTCATTTTCAGCGAGCGGCTCCAGAAGCGTGAAGCCAACAGGGCCGAGATCCGGCGCAAGGCTAGAAACAAAAGCAGAAGTCACGGGAACACGGACATGAACGAAACGCTCTCCGTGCGGTGTTTTGGCCGCGCGCAGACCGACGACGAAGAGCTGTGTTTGAGTTTGCACCAAGCCGGCAAACTCGCGCTTCGCCCCATTTGCGACCTTGCCGAGCAGCGGAAGGTGATCCTGAAATTCAATCGTCAGACCTGGAAGGTCCTTGTCAAACACGGCGTGTTCCTGCGCGGCGATAATTTTCTCGGCGGTTTCTTCCGAGACCCCGGGCGGGACACTCTCCAGCGCAACGGCGATTTGCTCCGTCCCAGCCTCAACCATGCCGATGCGTCGCTGAATGTCCTGGTAAAGGACATAGCCTCCGAGTTGCGTGTAAAGAAGCTTTGCAGACAGGAACGTGAGCACGACGGTAAGCAAAACGGGCACCAACGCAATGAAAAGATAAGCCACGATCAGGCGATTGCGAAGGCTCCAGAGAAGCCTGGAGCGCCACCAGCCGATGAACCGCACCGTCAGGTAAGCCGCGCAGAGCAAAGCGATAAATTTCAGAAAATTGAAAATGCTGCCGGATTTTCCAGATACAAGCAGCAACACACCAACGAGCGCCATGCCCGCCGCGAGGATGTCAGCGAGAGAGAGACGCCGCCATAACTCTTTGAGTTGGACTTGAAGGGGACTCATGTAAGAAAGAGAAAGAATACTTTACCCGAAGAGAGGAGTTGTGACGAGTGTGCGTGATGGGTGTGGCGTGGTGGGTGCAAAAAACAAAGGCGGGACTAAGCCACCCGCCTTTCTCGATTGTTGTTTCCGGATTCCGAGTACGGCCGGTTTCGTCTACTTCGGCTGAGCACTCCGCACCTTGCTGTACTTCACGCCGTAGGTGAAATAAATGACCATCCCGATGACGAGCCATATAACCAGGCGGTACCACGTAACGCGGTTCAAGCTAGCCATCAGCCCCAAGGACACGACGATACCGAGTATCGGAACCAATGGAACCATGGGCGTCTTGAACGGCCGCGGCAAATCCGGACGACGCTTGCGCAGAATTATGACCGCGCCACAAACGATGACGAAGGCCAGTAGCGTGCCGATGCTCACCATTTGCCCCAGACTGCCGATCGGAACGAGTGAGCCAAACACCGCAGCGCCAAAGCCGGTCACCGCGGTCGACTTCCACGGTGTGCGGAACTTCGGGTGAACGTCTCCCGCCCACTTCCAAAGCAGACCGTCGTGCGCCATTGAGTAGAAGACACGCGATTGCCCAAGCAACATCACGAGCATTACGGTACTTAATCCCGCTAACGCGCCAGCGTTCACCACGTAGCTTCCCCATCTCACACCCGTTTCGCGAATCGCCAGCGACACGGGAGCGCCGATGTTCAAACGCGAATAGTGCACCGTCGCCGTCAGCAGGCCGGAAACGATGATGTAGAGGATCGTGCAGACGACGAGCGAACCAAGAATGCCGATCGGCATGTCTTTCTGCGGATTCTTCGCTTCCTGAGCGGCGGTGGAAACAGCGTCGAACCCGATGTAGGCAAAGAACACCACGCTGGCTCCTCGAGCCACACCCGACCAACCGAACTCCCCGAACGACCCGGCATTGGGCGGCAAAAACACTTTCCAGTTGTCATGAGCAAGCGCGGGATGCTTCAGCACGAACGGGAGCGCGACGGCAATGAAGGTCAGTACCGCCGCCAACTTTACAAAGACAATGCCGGTATTGAAATTGGCCGATTCTTTGATGCCAATGATCAGAATGGTCGTGACCGCCATAATGGCTAGAAACGCGATCAAATTGAATTTAGCCGTCGCGTGCGGTACGAGGGCTAATTGAGCCGCCGATATGCCAAACGACCCGGCAGGTCCCCATCGGCCGTCGACCAGCGCCCAATCCGCTCCCGGCACATCGCAAATTTGCGGGGGCAGGCTGATTCCGTAGTCCTGTAGAAACGCCACAAGCGTACTGCTCCAACCGCTGGCGACGGTCGCTGCGCCGAATGCGTATTCGAGAATCAAGTCCCAGCCGATGATCCAGGCGACGATCTCGCCGAGCGTCGAATAGCCGTAGGTATAAGCCGAGCCCGCAATCGGAATCATCGAAGCAAATTCCGCGTAACAGAGACCTGCGAAGACGCACGCCGTTCCAGCCAGCACGTACGACAAGATAATGGCGGGGCCGGCATACAGCGCAGCCGCGGAACCGGTCAACACGAAAATTCCCGCGCCGATGACCGCTCCGATTCCCAGCGTGACAAGATTGACCGGACCGAGAGCACGCTTGAGGCTGTGCTCGCTCGTGTCGCCCGCCTCTCTCATCAGTACGTCTAGCGACTTCGTCGCAAACAAGGGGTTGCCCATGCAACTCCTCCTTCAGAAAGTGACCTGCCGTGTCTATCCGAATTCAGCCAAATTGGATGCCGTCATTGTAGCGGCGGAGGCCATTCCGCCCTACAGAATAATTCTTACGCCGCGGAATTCTTGCGCGACCAAAGCAGGTAGACCGGCACGCCGAGCAACACGATGACCAGGCCGGGCCACGCGGTCCGCGTTTGATACAAAATCAGCACAAACATGATCGCAAGGGCCGCTACCATATAGAGCACAGGCAGTACGGGATATCCGAATGCTCTGTACGGTCGTTCGGCATTCGGCCGATTCTTGCGGAGAACGAAAATGCCGGCGATGGTCAGCACGTAGAAAATCAAGACGGCAAAGACAACGTAGTTCAGCAGGTCGCTGTAGAGATTGCCGTATGTCCCATCCGGTTTACGCGTCCTGAGCAACAGTAGAACCGTAATCCAGACGCCCTGAAAGACCAGCGCGGTACCAGGAACAGCTCGAGAGTTAAGCTTTCCCGTCGCGCGGAAGAAAAGACCGTCTTTCGCCATAGCGTAGGCGACGCGCGACCCGGCGAGAATCAGCCCGTTGTTGCAGCCGAACGTAGAGATGATGATGGCGACAGCCATGACCACGGCGCCTTTCGAGCCAAGAATGGCGCTGAGGGCAGCCGTGGCGACGCGGTCGTCCGGAGCATTCTGAATTTGCGAAAGCGGTAACGCAAACAGATATGCAAGATTGGCGAGGCAATAGAGAACGGTCACGATCACCGTGCCGAACGCCATCGATAACGCCACGTCGCGTTTCGGATTCTTTACTTCCGCTGCGGTAAAGCCGATGTTATTCCATGCGTCCGAAGAAAACAGCGAACCGACCTGAGCCACGCCGAACGCAACAAACAAGCCGAAGAATCCGCTAGCCGCCGTCACCGTCGGAATGAAGCCCTTCAGAAAATTCGCACCCGGTTCAATCGGTTGCGCGTTCCGCACCGCCCAGAAATGCGAAAAATTGTCGGCGATGGCCGCATGATTCCGTCCGACGAAGACGCCCAGGAAAATCAACCCGACCAGCGAAAGCGTTTTCGCAGACGTGAAAATATTCTGAATCCATTTGCCGAGCTGCACGCCGAGTGTGTTCAAGAACGTAATCAGCACAATCATCAGAATGCCGACAAACTGCTGAACGCTCAGACTGATGGCGTATTTCGAACCGAGATTAATCGGATGAATGATCCAGGCTTGCGGGGAAATCGAGGGAAACAAAACTCCGAGGTAGCGGGCAAAACCGATCGCAACGGCCGCGATAGTTCCCGTTTGAATCACCAGAAACAGCGTCCAGCCATACAAAAAGCCCCAAAGTGGAGAATAGGCTTCGCGCAAATAAACATACTGCCCGCCGGCGCGCGGAAAAAGCGCCGCAAGTTCACCGTAGGACAATGCCGCGGCAATTGTCAGAAAACCAGTGATGATCCAGGCAAAAATTACGCCTGCCGCCGACCCCGTTTGCCGCGAGATGTCCGCCGCGACGATGAAAACGCCCGAGCCGATCATCGAGCCGACGACGATCATCGTTCCATCGAACAAGCCAATTGCGCGAACGAAGCCCGGCTCTTCCTTTCCAGACGCCTGCACCGACAGCGATTCGAGTTCAGCCATGGACGATTCGCCTCAATTCTTTGCCGGTCGTATCAACGGTTGCACTAGATCCAGAAATTGCCGCGCCCGCTTTCCCGGATTCGGCGCGCGCAAGATATCGCTGACGACGGCAACCGAGTCCGCTCCGGCTTCGATCACTTCCCGTGCGCGTTCCAAGGTAATTCCGCCTATAGCCACGATCGGCCTTTGCGTTAATTTCCGCGCTTCTCGAATCATAGCCGTGCCGACCACGGGATCGGGATTTGCCTTTGAGTCTGTTGCGAAAACGGGACCTAGCGCGATGTAGTCCGCGTCTGTCACCGCTGCCGAGCGAAACTGCTCGAGATTGTGTGTGGATACGCCGAGAAACTTGCCCGAACCCAGCACGGCACGCGATTCCGGCACAGGCAAATCGTGTTGCCCCACGTGAACGCCGCTCGCGCCGGACAGATACGCCACATCCGGGCGGTCGTTTACAAAGAATCTCGCGCCCGCCGGCACAAGCTCCGCGGCTAACGCGAACGACGCTTGCAGCAATTCGCGCGACGATCCACGCTTACTGCGATATTGAAACAACCGCACCCCGGCGTCAGTTAATTGCTTGGCGATATCCAGTTCAGAGGTGGTGAGCAATGCTCCGTCTAATATCACGTAGAGTGGCGGCAGCACAAGGCTCATACGCGCTATTTTCCGTTTGTTCCCAGCAGCCGTTCGATAAAGTGCGTGTCAATTTTGCCCGCTGCGAAATCCGGATCAGCCAAAATTCGCCGGTGGAGTGGAATCGAAGTCTTGATCCCTTCGATCACGAACATTTCCAGCGCGCGTTTCATACGTCCAATGGCCTCGGTCCGGTCACGGCCCTTCACAATCAATTTCGCGATCATCGAGTCGTAGTATGGCGGGATCACGGCGTCGGCATAGGCCGCCGAATCCACGCGCACTCCAGTCCCTCCGGGCGCCTGGAACGTCGTAATTCGTCCGGCCGACGGAACAAATGTGACTGGATCTTCGGCGTTGATCCGGCATTCGATCGCGTGACCCGAAAACATGATCTCGCCCGCCGCGTCTTCCATTTTTTCGCCGGACGCAATTCGGATTTGCGCCTTGATGAGGTCCACACCGGTGATCAATTCGGTCACGGGATGCTCGACCTGAATACGCGTGTTCATTTCGATGAAATAGATCTCGCCAGCCTGGTCCATCAAGAATTCAACGGTGCCGGCGTTGGTGTAGCCGATCTTCTCGAGCGCCTTCACAACGCGGCCGCCCAGTTCCTTCCGACGCTTCGCATCAATTCCCGGCGAAGGCGATTCCTCAATCAGTTTCTGGTGCCGCCGTTGAATGCTGCATTCGCGTTCGCCCAGGTGAATAACCTTGCCGTGCTGGTCGCCCAAAACCTGAAATTCGATGTGCCGGGGATGTTCGAGGAACCGCTCCGCGTAAACATCCGGGGTGCCAAATGCCTGCTGGGCTTCGCTCCGCGCTGTTTCGTACGCTGCAAGCAACTCTTCCTGCTTTCGCACGACGCGCATGCCGCGACCGCCGCCGCCGGCGACCGCCTTCAAGATTAGCGGGTAACCAATCTTGGCCGCTTCCTTCGCCAGCTGTTCTTCGCCTTCGATTGCGCCGTCGCTTCCGGGAATCGTCGGCAAGCCCGCAGTTTTTACTTCGCGCCGCGCGCGGTCTTTCTCACCCATCATTTCAATTATTTCCGGGCGCGGACCGATAAACGTGATTTCACTCGCTTCGCACACTTTCGCAAAGTTCGCGTTTTCGGAAAGGAAGCCGTATCCAGGATGGATGGCGTCAACATTCGTGATTTCCGCGGCGCTGATGACCTGCGGAATATTTAGATAACTCTCGCTGCTGCGGGCCGGGCCGATACAGACAGCTTCATCAGCGAACCGTACGTGCAACGAATTTCTGTCGGCTTCGGAATAGACAGCGACCGTGCCGATTCCCAGTTCCTTACAGGCACAAATCACGCGCAGGGCGATTTCCCCGCGATTGGCTACGAGAATCTTCTTGAACATAGAGTTGGGAGACGCCTACTTTTTGCGACTCGGCCGGATGCCAAAGAGCGGCTGCCCGTACTCAACGGGCTGGCCGTTATCCACGAAGACGCGCAGCACCTCGCCGCTGACGTCCGATTCAATTTCGTTCATCAGCTTCATGGCTTCCACGATGCAAAGCGTCTGTCCGGTATCCACGTGGCCGCCGATTTTGACAAACGCCTCCGCACCGGGGCTCGGCGAGCCGTAGAATGTCCCGACGATCGGCGATTTCACGAGATGAAGGTCCTCGGTTGGGCGCGGTTCCGGGACCGCTGGCGCAGGCCCAGCCGGCATCGCCGCAGCCGAGGCACCCGCTACAATGATCTCCGGCGCTGCCAATGCCCGAGGTGCCGCAAGGATCATTCCCTGCGAAGGTTTCTTCACGCGAATCCGAAGATCGCCCCGGGAGTACTCGAACTCCTCCAGATTGTGTTCCGACATCGTCCGGAGGATCTGCTCGATCTGCTCCAGCTCGGGAGTTGCGGCTTGCTTGGGTGCTGCTGACTTCGAAGGATTTTTGCGTTTCATGCCTGTTCTAGGTGTTAAAGCTCGATGAAATCCCGCGGAGAGCGGGTCAAGATTTCACTTCGATCCTCATGAACTGCAACGTCGTCTTCGATTCGAATTCCTCCAACACCTGCCATGTAAACACCGGGTTCGATCGTAATCACGTTACCGGGCTCCAGCCTTGTTTTCTGGCCGCGTGCCACCCTCGGGTCCTCGTGAACTTCCAGACCCAGCCCATGCCCCGTACTGTGCACGAAGAACCGGTCTAGCTTGTATTTCGCCAGGGTTGTGCGAGCGGCACTGTCCACATCACCGGCGGTGGCCCCCGACCGAACCGCCGCAATCGCCGCCGACTGCGCTTCCAGGACGGCTTTATACCACTCCTTGACCTGTTTGGGAGCAGTTCCTACGTAAACCGTCCGACTAATATCGCTGCAATAGTGGCCGAGTATAGCACCCAGGTCTAGGACGACCAACTCATTTTTCCTCAATCGCTTGGCCGTAGGCCTCGCATGCGGCAGCGCGGCACGCTCGCCGAACGCCACAATCGATTCGAACGCTGGACCGGATGCGCCTCTCTTGCGCATCTGGAATTCAATCTCGGCGGCAATCTCAAGTTCCTCTACACCGGGCTTCAACAAGCCGATGGCGTGCTCCACCACTTCGCTCGCTAGAATGGCTGCCTTTCTCATCTGCGCCAGTTCATGCGCGTCTTTTCGCTTCCGAAGGCCCGCAACAAGTCCTTCGACCCGTTCGAGCTTGCAACGGCGCCCGGACGTCTTGCGAAGCACGCTGTGCTGCGCAATCGTCAGTTGGCCCGGATCAAATCCAGCCCGCCGAATGCCCGCACCGCGCAAGAATTCTCCCACCGCAGCATGCAGTCCCGCCTTGTGTTGCATTATCCGGACGCCCGACGTCTCGTCCCTGCCCTGGACGATGAACCGGCCGTCCGTAACAAGTGTCATTTTGTTTCGCTGAACGATCAGTGCGCCAGCTTCGCCCGTAAAGCCTGTCAAGTAATACCAATCGGGCGGGTGCGTAACTACCAGCGCGTCCAGCCGCTCTGAGGCTAGCGACTGCCTTAGTTTGGCTTGCCGGGCGGCATTGGGTGTCGTCATAAAAGAAATCGAGGAGGCTTTCGCCTCCCCGATTGTAGATAGTTCTAAACCGTTTGTCTGTTCGCCCTACCGTCCCGTGAAAACTAGCTGGGGAGGATGCGCGGCGTCAGGAAGAACAGCAGTTCCTGCGATTGCGTGTTGATGTTGGTCCGCTTGAACAGGCGCCCAATGACGGGCAAGCTGCCGACTATGGGCACCTGGCTCACGTCCACACGCTGCGACGAGATGATGATACCGCCGATGACCACGGTTCCGCCGTCTTCGACCAGAACTTTGGTCTCAGCAGACTGCGTGTCCAATGCCGGCGTACCCTGCACGCGGGGAATACCTTGATCGATCTGCGTGTTTTCCACCAGCACGTCCATGAAGACCGTTCCTTCGGCCGTGATCTGCGGGGTAACTTCCAGTTTCAGCACGGCGTCGATAAAGGTGATCGAAATCGTGTTGTTGATCGTGGTCTGAATGGGAATCTTCGTACCTTGCTTGACCACGGCCTTTTCGTTGTTCTGCGTCACCACGCGCGGCTTCGAAAGAAGTTTTCCGACGCCCCGTGATTCCGCTGCGGTAATGAAGAAGTCGATGGCAAAGTTTGGCGAACGATGGCCCAGGAAGAGGCCGCTCGTCGGAACGCCCGCACCGAGGTTGACGGCCAGGGGTAATCCATTTCCGGTTCCCGTTGTGCCGATAACTGGCGGCGGCGGAAGGGCCGATCCCGTATTGACGTCGCTCGTTCCTACCGAAGAGGTTCCGGCGATCGCGCTGCGTCCGTGCGTGGTAGTACCCGCAAAGCCGAGTTGCGTGCCGATGTCCTGCGCGAACGACCGCGAAGCGGCCACTACACGCGCTTCGATTTCAACTTGCTGCGACTTGCGATCGAGCTGGTGCAGCAGGTTGTCAATCACAGGGATAACCGACGGAATGTCGCGAATAATCAGCTGGTTCGAACGTTCGTCGGCGAGGATTGTTCCGCGCGAGGACAGGAACTGTTTCAGTGTTGTGGTCAAAGAACTTGCCTTGCTGTAGCTAAGAACGCGCGTCACCGTAACCGGCGGAACGGCGTCAGATTGCGCCTTCTCGAGAAGCCGAACGGATTCAGCCTCCTTGGTGAGCGTCTCGTGTGTCGCGATGCGCAGCACGTTCCCGCTTAGTTGCTTGTCCAACCCGTTGTTCTGCAGAACGATATCCAGTGCCTGATCCCAGGGAACTTCGTCCAGAACGATCGTCAGCGAACCCTTCACCGCCGGATCCAGCACAACGTTCAAGCCGCTAATTTCATGAATCAGCCGGAAGAAGTCGCGCAGGTCAACGTCTTTCAGGTTCACCGAAATCGGCTCGCCTGTGTACTTCGACGATGCCGCCTGCGAACTCGCCGTACCCGCCACTGTCGACGCCGCCGTATTGGCTTGCTGAGCTGCCTGTTGCGCGGCAGTGCCATCCGGACGAGCCGGTTCCCGCTTTTCGCCGTACGATGCCAGGACGACTGAGGGCTGAGTCAGTTCGCCAGGCAACGCGAAGCGAGGAGCGGAAACTTGCAAGTTCTTCACATGTGAGGAGGCCGCGCGGGGAGCACTGGCTTTGTATTGGAAACTCGCGGGAGAAGCATGGTTCTCCGTCGAAATCTTCGCCGCGCCCAGGTTTGCGGGCGTCGCGGGCTGCGATTCAAAAAACACGACAAGGGCGTTGCCGTCGCGGGAAATCTGGTACGGCGTCGTCTCCGAAAGATCGATCACGACGCGAACCGTGCCCGGACGGAACTGTCCGAGCCGCACTCCGCGCACTGGAGCAGCAACGCCGGGAATCATCGTCCTTTGGACGGCGAGCCGCGTTCCCGCAAAGTCCAGCACCACGCGGTCGGGATTCGCCATGCGCGACGCATGTGCGTCCAGGCGGCCTTCGCCTTCGACCCGTACGCTGCTACGCTGCGCCCCTTGCGTGATCGCCACGCTCGAGATGACCGAAGCGGTCGCCGTGGGAACGGCGGGCTCCTGCGTCTGGGCAAGCGCGGGCATTGTTGAAAATGCCACGCTTGTGAGGATCAGGCAGCCATTCCGAAGGGCCGGCCAGTTCGTAATCATTGCTGTTCTCCTGCCATGGAGTAAATTCTTTTGTTTACTTGACGCTCGACAGGCTTGCCGAATGCGTCTTTACCTTCTTCATGGAACGTAACGCCATCCATGGAAATCTTTTCCACCGCGCCGTCATACAGCCGGTCCCCTTCGCGCAGGAAATACGTCCGCGCCTGGGGATTGGTCACGACTGCGATCATTCCGCTATTGGCTTTCACGATGCCGTCAACGCGCAACGTCCCAACTTGCAGTCCCGCTTTTCCAGGCGGCAAATTCTGTCCGCCCTTCGCAGCCGCCTCTTGACGAGCCACAAGAGATTCAAACGGATCGCGCCGTACCGCCGGTTTCGCCGCTTCTGCATTTCCTGCCGGCTTCTTATCGGCAGCTGCGCGAACTGCGGCCGCCGGTTTCTTGGCGGATTTGGTCGCCGCAGTCTTCGGTGCAGCGGGCTTTGCCGCTGGATTCTTGGGTGCCGCGGTTTGCGCGCCGGGCTTTGCTGGCGTTGCCGCCGGTTTCGCCGTTTGCGCCGCAGGTTTCTGCTGAGATGGAGCTGCCGTCGCCGGCGCAGCGGGCTTTTGTTGAGCCGCCGTCGGTTTCTGCTGCGGCGTGGCCGCGGGTTTAGTCTGCGCAGACAACCCAGGTGCGATTGTCGCGAGAAGGAACCCAACGATAATGGTCATTGCTGGACGCATAAGTCGCTCATTCCCGCTTAGTTTTTCCCAGCTGGCTTAGCAGCTGCCGTCGAAGGCGCCGCGTCTGCCGGCTTGGTGAAGTAAGTTGTTGCCGTAAAAACTCCCGAAACTGTTGTTCCCGGCCGAATCGGGTACTTTGTACCTTTGGTCGTTGACGGGTCGTTGAACTGCAGGTCGCCCACGTTGATGATTCGAGAAAGCCTGCTCAACCGTCCGAAGAAATCAAGAATGTTGAAGTACGGCCCATCCGCCTGCACTTCAAACGGCATCTCGTAATAGTTCACGTTGCTGGACGACGAGGAAACCGTGAGCGCCTTCAACTTGCGAAGGTCTACGTTCGAAGCGCTCGCTGCGCCCTGCAACAACCGGATAAATTCATCCGTCTCTTTTTCTTCCGGCACGATCGTCTTCAGCGTGTCGAGCTGCTTGTTCAGCGCGTCCATCTGCTGCTTCAACTCCGAATAGCGCTGCTTGTAGACCGAAAGCTGCTGCACTTCCTGGTTCAACTGTGACCGCTCTTTAACCGCCTGATCCACCTGATCGCGCTCTTGCGCAACAGGCGAGAATGGTAGAAAAAGTCCAACTAGCACCACGATGACGGCGATGGCGGCCGCCACCAGGCCTTGCATGATCACTGACATGTCGCGAAACGGATTTGCCATGGCGCTGCCCCTTATCCTTTCTTCGCCGGTGCAGCGGCGGGCTGTGCCGGGGTACTCGCTGGCTTAGCTGGCCCAGCGCCCGGACCATTCGGAGCGATTTCCGCGTTCAGCTTGAACGTAAACGTCTGAATACCGCTCGTCGCTCGTTCGTCTTGCTTTGACTCTTCAATCTCAACTTTTTGGAAGTAGCCCGAACGCTTCATGGCGGTAATAAAGTTCGCCACCGAATTGATCGAAGCGCTGGCGCCCTGAATGTTCAGGATCGATCCTTTGCGCGTCAGGTCCGTCAGCCAGAGGTTTTCTGTTCGCGAAACCGTGTTCGCCACCATGTCCAGCAATTCCTGGCCACCCGTGCGATCGCGTTGCAGCTTCTCAATCGTGTCAACGCGGGTCTGCAGCAGTTTTTTCTGCCGGTCAAATTCCTCGACCTGCGATTTGATGCTCGTCAATTCCGCCTTTTGCGCTTTCAACGCCTTAATCTTGTCGTTTTCCGCGCTCAACTGCTTCTGCGAGGTGAAATAGAAAAATGCGAGCATGATGCCGCCGAGAACTAGTCCGGCGCCCACGAACACGATCGGAAGAGCTGCTCCGGTGTCGACCGGGCGGCGGGAAGCTTTGGGACGTATTTGTCCAAGTAGGTTTATGCGGATCATGGCTAGTCGAAGCTCCTCAGTGCCAAGCCCACTGCAATTGCCAGCCGCGGCGCCATGTCGCGAATCTGGGTCTCACTGTGCTTGCCCGGATTGATCAGCACCTTACGAAACGGATTCAACTCTTCCACCGGCATCGCAAACTCTTCGCGAAGCAGGTCGACCAGCCCCGGAACGCGAGCCGTACCACCCGCCACCACGATGCGTTGAATATTCTCGCCGCTCGCGGTTGCACGGAAGAAGTCGAAGGTTTTCTGAATTTCGAGCGTCAATATATCTGAAACGCTCCGCAAAATCTGCTGTCTTTGCTCGTCGGTCACGCTCGGCAGGGTCTCGCCCTTTTTCAGCCGTTCCGCATCCTCGAAGCTCAGGTCCAATTCCTTCTGCAGCGCGTCCGTGTATTGGTTGCCGCCGACGCTCACGTCGCGCGTAAACAGCGGAATTCCGCCGCGAACGATGTTGATGTTCATCACGCTCGCGCCAATATTCAGCAGCGCAACCGTCTGGCCTGCATCCGGTTCATAGTTGATTTCGAAGCAATTCTGCAAACCGAAGGCATCGATATCCACGATCACCGGCGTCTTCCCCGCCTGCGCCAGCACGTTCGTGTGATTCAGAATCTTGTCTTTCTTGACTGCGACGAGCAGCACGTCCATCTGCGCATCCATGGACTCGAGCAACTGATAGCTCAGATTCACGTCCGCGATGTCGAACGGAATGTGCTGGCTCGCTTCTGAAGGAATCCGGTCGTACAACTCTTCTTCGGACATCAGCGGAAGCGGAACCCGCTTCACAATCACCGAGTGTCCGGAAACCGAAGTCGCGACGTTCTTCGTTTTGATGTGTTCATTATCGAAGATTCGGCTGATCGCGTTGGCGACTTGCGGCGCATCCATGATCGCGCCGTCGACGACTGTGTCCTGGGCCAGCGATTCCATGCCGAAGCTGACCAGTTCGTAGCCAGCTTTCGTCGATTTCAATTCGACCGCTTTAATCGAACTCGAACCGATGTCGAGCCCGACCAGCTGCCTGCTTCTTTTACCGCCAAGTAACCCCATATCGCAGCCCCTTTAGAACCAATCCTTCCGTAGACTAACGCCGGCGCACGTGCACCTGACTCATTTTGCGTTCCATCCAGCGGTCCAGGATCGTCTTCCGAAGTTTCCAACGATTTCCAAGTTTGAACGCGGGTATTTCGCCCTCCGTGATGTAACGGTACAGGGTATCCGGGGATATCCCCAGATACTGCGATGCCTGCCGCACGTTCATCACTTCGCGCGATTCACTCACGTGGAACGCCACCCTGGCGCCCGAACAGACGCCAAAAACTTCGCCGACCACTTCGCACTCCGTCTTGCGCTGCGGACTTCGTGGAGTGCTGTCCGTGCAGCGTTTATGACATTCGAAAGCACAGAGCGTCAAGCGGTTCTCGCCGGAAGTTGTCCTACTTGCACAGGCAGTTTCCGGTAGTTCTCGGGTTTTGTTGGCATGCCTCTCTACGGCTAGGCATCGCATCTGCCGGACACCACTGCTAATTGTGGTTTTTGCCCGAAACCCGCCTGCCCGAATGGACAGTTATCCTTTGCTCTCATTCTTTCCTGCTTTCCCGAAAATTTTCTGTTTTCAATTAGCCAATTCGGGAGCGCAGGTCGGCGTATAATTCCGCCGAGCATATCGCACAGTCGAGGGAACCGTGGTGTCAATTCGCAAAACTCTTGTACCAGTATTACTAATCGCTTTTAGCCTGGGCATCGCCGTCACGGCTGGCTCTCCCAATCCCGACCCACCGGGCTACGCCTTCATCGCCAATCAATACGAGCACACCGCGGTTCTGGTTGATCTCGGTACCAAACAACCGGTCGCGCAGATCGAGGTCGGTGTCAACGGCCACGAAGTCGTTGTGGATGCCGCACATCACTTTGGATACGTTCCGATTTACGGCAATTCCGGTGTGGGCAAACCCGGCACCGACGGCGATCGCATCGATATCATTGATCTAAAAGAGCGAAAGCTCGCGGGCTCCATTCCGCTGGGCAAACCCGTCCGCCCGCATTGCGCGCGATTTGGCCCCGACGGTCTTCTGTACGTCAGCGCCGAATTGGCGCAGGCCATTTACGTCATCGACGTCAACGCGAAGAAAATCGTCGGGGAAGTTCCGACCGGGGCCATCGAATCGCACATGTTCGTCCTCTCGCCCGACGGTAAGCGCGCCTACACCTCGAATGTCCACGCTGGCAGCGTCAGCGTCCTTGATTTGGAAAAGCGTGCACTCATCACAGTGATTCCCGTAGCCAAAATTGTTCAACGCATCTCGATTTCCGCCGACGGCAAGCATGTTTTCACCCATGATCAAGACAACCCGCGCATCGCCGTGGTTGATACCGCCACCAACAAAATCTCCGGCTGGATCGCGATTCCCGCCACAGTCTATTCCTCCGTGCCGCTGCCTGACGGCCATGGCATGGTCGCCTACTCCCCGTCCGGCAAACTTTTTTCAATTGATCTGGATCATTTGAAGCAGACCGGCGAATCCGATTCCTGCAAAGCCCTCGGCGAACTCGCCCTCACTTCAGACGGCGACCGAGCCCTGTTAACCTGCCCGGCGACAGGTCAACTCCTCACCTACAACGCTCGCAATGGCGAACCCGACGCCGAAATCACACTCACCAAAGGCGTCGACGGCATCCAATGGTTCTCCACAATCAAGTAGGCGCACGACATCGAAGATTCCGGGCAGCAGCCGGAATATCGTGCCCTTTTCGCCAGAGCCTCTGGCCAACTTGCCTCGCCAAAATTTCGCCCGGCAGTTTTGTACTTACATCTTCACTTCGCTAATCTGGATGCTCGGCTCGATGTTCGTGTAATTCGGAACGTCGCTGACAATCTCATTCAAATGAGGTCCGAACGACGACTGGAACGCGTCTAACGTCTCGAAGTAAAGATGGCCCATCGCCAGAAATGGTGCCGCCGACCCGGGAGTCACACCGCTCATTCCCTGTTCCACGGCCATCTTCTTTAACGCCGGACCGCATAACCTCTGCACGAGCGTCATATGCTTTTCGCAGTAGTAGCCGATATCAAAGTGCTTGCCCTCGCCGTTCGCGTAAAACACGCTAACCTTAATCACCCAACCTCCTCACAATCCCAACCCCTTCCACATTCCCGCAACCCGCGCCGCACGAAAAGTTGTCATCCCGGGGCCATCCACGAAGATGGCCGAAGGACCTCAACTCAACGCCAGCCCCTTCCAAATCCCCGCCACTCTCTTTTTCGTTTCTTCATCCATCAAAATCTCGTCCGGCCACGGCCGCGCAAATCCCTCGCTCGCCCATTTCCGCGTCGCATCAATTCCCATCTTCGACCCAAAATCCTGCAGCCGCGAGGCATGATCCAGCGTATCCGTCGGCCCAAACGTAAACTGCACATCCCGCTCCGGGTCCAGCGCGCACAACGCCTTCCATACTACTTCGCTGTAGTTGTGCACATCCACGTCGTGATCCACCACGACGATCACTTTCGTGAACATTGCCTGCCCCAGCGACCAAATCGCGTTCATGATTTTCCGCGCATGGCCGGGATACGATTTCCGAATCGCCACAATCATCAAATTGTGAAAAATTCCTTCCGCAGGCATCGCCACGTCCACAATTTCCGGATACTGCATCTTCATCACCGGCAAAAACACGCGCTCCACCGCGTAGCCCATATAAAAATCTTCCTGCGGTGGCGGCCCCACGACGGTCGTCAGATAAATCGGATCCTTCTTGTGCGTCACGCAATCCACGTGAAAAACAGGAAACTCGCTTTCTAGCGAATAAAATCCCGTGTGATCGCCGAACGGCCCTTCTGCCCGCATCTCGCTCAGGTTCACATAGCCTTCCAGCACAATCTCCGCATTCGCCGGCACTTCCAGCTCGTTCGTTTCGCACGGCACCATTTCCACCGGCTCTCGGCGCAAAAATCCCGCGAACATCATTTCATCCAGGTCCGGTGGTATCGGCAACATTCCGGCCAAAGCAGTCGCCGGATCGGCGCCAATCGCCACACTCACCGGAATTCTTCCCTCCGGGTTCTTGTCGCGCGCACGCCGAAAATGTTCTGCCCCATGTTTCTGCGTCTGCCAGTGCATGCCCGTCGTCCGCTCGTCGTACACCTGCATGCGGTACATCCCGACGTTCCGTTTCCCCGTCTCCGGGTTCTTCGTAAACACCAGCGGAAACGTAATGAACCGCCCGCCGTCCTGCGGCCAGGTCTTCAATATCGGAAAGTCAAAAAGGTTTACGCCGTTGCCCTTGTGAATCACCTGCTTGCAATCGCCGTCCTTCACGCTCTTCGGGAAAAACGACCCCAGCTCCGCCAGCTTCGGCAACATTTTGATTTTGTCGAACAGTCCCTGCGGCGATTTTGTGTCCAGAAATCCGCGAATCCGCGCAGCCACTTCGTCCAATGCTTCCACTTCAAATGCCATTGCCATCCGCTTCACACTTCCAAACGTATTGACAAGAAGCGGATACCGCGATCCCTTTGGTTTTTCAAATAGCAGCGCGGGGCCAACGCTGTTTGCCGACCGATTCTTGTCCCGTGCCACCCGCTGCACCACTTCCGAAATCTCCAGCACCGGATCCACTTCCGCAGCAATCCGCTTCAACTCCCCGGCCTTCTCCAGCGCCTTCACAAACTCCCGCAAATCCCGATACGCCATTCATCCTCCACTTAAGTCCTTAATCTAGCACGGCGCGCGAAATCCCTACTTGGCGGCTGCCTTCTTCCGCTGGGCCACCTTCCAACTTCTTACTTGCTTATCCACCACGCGCGGCTCAAAAAACCATTCCGCGGCAGCCGATACAAATTCCGGTGCCACTAAACGGTAATGCCGCTTTCTTGAATAGTTGGTAACCTTCACCGCCAGCGAGTCGCACAAAACCAAGTCCATGGTGCGCGGATCCATGCGCCCGCGCATCGGCAGTAAAAACTCCCGATACGAATGTTCCTCTCCAATAGCCGCCGCCAGCAACGCTTTCCGGAGAATCACGAAACAAAACTGGCGGACATGCTCGCATTCCGCGATTCGTACTAGGTAATATGCGCCCCTTGCGTCTCCACATACACCGTATACAGCGACTGGCTCGCCGCCATGAATAACCGGTTCCGCTTCCGGCCGCCAAAACACAAATTCGCGCAAATCTCCGGCAACAGAATCATCCCAATCCGCTCGCCACTCGGTGCAAAAACATGCACGCCGTCATAGCCCGGCCCGACCCACCCCGCTCCGACCCACAAATTTCCATCGACATCCGCGCGAATCCCATCCGCAAACCCTGCGCCCTTCCCTGCCAGTTCCATCGAAATCGCCGTCTTTCCATTCTTCAGTTTCTTTCCATCCACCAAATCAAATCCCTTCACAATCTTCGGTGCCTCGGGATAATGCGACGCCCCCGTATCGCACACATACACCTTCTTGTAATCCTGCGAAAAACAGATCCCATTCGGCTTGTACATCTCGTCCTCTACTTTTTCCACCGCGCCGGTCTTTCCATCAATGCGGTACACCGCTTCTTTTAGCAGCAAATCGCCTTTGTTTCCTTCGTAATTTCCGATCGTCCCATAACCCGGATCCGTAAACCAGATATCGCCCTCGGGATGCACCACAATATCGTTCGGCGCGTTGTACGGCTTTCCCTGAAATTTGTCCGTCAGCACGGTCACGCTCCCGTCGTGCTCATAACGCACCACCCGTCGCGTCCCGTGCTCGCAACTCAACTGCCGTCCCTGAAAATCAAACGTGTTTCCATTCGAATTGTTTGAAGGATTCCGAAATGTGCTCACATGCCCGTCTTCTTCCAGCCAACGCATCTGCCGGTCATTCGGAATATCGCTGAACACCAGATACTTCCCCACTCCGTTCCAGGCCGTCCCCTCTGCCCACAGCATTCCCGTATACAAACGATGGATCGACGTCCCACCCAATTTGTATTTCGCAAATCGCTTGTCCAGCACCACGATATCCGCATCCGGATACCGCACCGGATTCTGCTCGCTCCAGTCCCGCGTTCCTTGCGATTGCGCTGCAGCCACCGCCGGCGCCATCGCCGCCGCGCCGAATGCCGTCTTCACGAACGAACGCCGGTCCGTTGTCATTGGTTGTTCACCTCACGTTTGAAAGATGCGGGCACGCGCTCGCGTCCTCGCGCGGGTCTAGTCTATTCGCCACCTGCGCGAATGCAACTTGAATAAGCTTATTATGGGAAAATGACCGACAAGCGGACGGTGAGCCGGCAGCGCCTAGGGACTTTTATTTGAAAAGCCGAGTCGGGCCTCACGGCATAGTCGGCATGCGCGTGTCGTTCGCATTCAGATCCGGAGCTTCAATCGGCACCGACGGATCCCATTCAAAATAGATACCGAACCGGTCGCCCGGGTCCTTCCAATACACCGGCAAATCATCCGCTTCTCGCAAACACGCCGTATAACTACCCAAAGAATTCCTCGAAGTAATCCGCGTCACGCCCCACTGTCGGCAACTCGTCCCTTTGAATTCCGCAATCTCGCCCTTCGAGATGCTCCCGTCCGACGCGTCGTTCTCAATCCATTGCTTTATCTCTTCCGCACCACCCGGAGGATTGCTGCTCGGCTCATTCGGATTCGTCAGGCACGGCCGCGGCGTCGGAAACGGTGTAAACAAATCCGGTCCCGGCGTGCCTTTCACCCACTTGACGGCATTTTTCCGGTAGTAGATGTCGTCGCCAATCCGCACGTACTCCGAAATACTCTCCGGTCCCATTTCCATGATTCGTTCTTTGTCCGGGCATTGCGCCACGTGCGTCCGCGTCAGGTAGAGCCGGCCGTTCGAGCTGACCTCCGTACGAATTCGCCAGCTGGTCACGTTGTTCATAGCAATGGCTTCGCCGCGCAGCGCTTTCTTTCCAGGATTCGGCATCGCGTAGTACGCCACCACCATCAGTAAAATCACTCCCGCCGCAATTCCCAACACACCCTTGCCGCTCATCCTTTTCTCCTATCGCCGCGTCGTTACGATTTCATCCGTCGGCGGAGCATCAATCTTTATCGGTTGATTCCAATCCGTGTAACTGATCACTTCGCTTCGATCCGGCGTAAACACTTCGCGGGGCAAATCGTCGCTGTCCACGCACACTCCAAATACGTCCCGCGAACCCGCCGGCGCCGGCAGGCTCGCAATCCAGTCGCGGCACCCAAATCCGTTCACTTCCCGCTTGCTGCCCTTTCGAATCTTTCCCCGCAGCGCGATCACATCCATCTGCGCCAGCAACATGTCGCTTCCCCGCGCGCCCCACATACATTCCGACGTGTTCCGCTGCACTTCGCCCGAAAACGTCCAACCCACCGCCCCCTTCGTGTACGTCGCGCCTTCAATCCAAATCAGTTCGCTGCTGTTTTCGCGCCGCACCCCGCCATCTTCCCGCGACGACTTCACCACGCTGTGCACGCGCGACGGGCAGTACACTTCCGTCAACGAATCGACCATCTTCGTCGGTTCGTTCACTACCGTATGCGCTCGCCAGCTTCGCGCATTCTGCATCGCCGCATTCATCTTCCTGAATTCTGAATTTCCCGAACCGGGCAGCACCCACCAAATCAGCAGCGCCACAAATCCAAAAATCACCGCTCGCGCCGCCAGTCCATTTGCAAGGCTCCGTTCCATGCCCCCAGTATCGGCTAAGCTCACCTACCTCGCTCTAAATTGGTTGTAAACGCGCCCAATGCAGTACTGAGTCATTGGCAAAACTAAAAGGAGCGCCAAGCCCCGCTCATGGCAGCCTGTTTACTTCAAAAACCAAAACCTCTCCTTTCGTCCAGTTAAGTACCAGAAACCACCTGTCCCTCGGTTCCATAGCCTCATTCCACCCACTTTTTCTATCTTGAGCGGAAGGAGTCCTCCATGAACAACTCGTCCTGGTTCTGGCCGGATGTCAGCAATGTAGAGGAAGCAAAGAAAACCTGCCGTGTCGCCATGTGGTGCGCCATTTTCGTCGCTAGCGTCACAACCCTTTTCTCGCTTCTCGCTCTGGCCGGCACGAAGATCGCAAACCTCCCGATCGACGCTTCCGCGCTGTTCGACGCCGCTCTTTTCGCCGGTATCGCGTTCGGGCTCTCCCGTTATTCGCGCTTTGCCGGTGTCGCTGGCTTTGCTCTTTTTCTTTTCGAGCGCATCTACATGATCGCGAAGAGCGGCCCTGCGGCAGGCGGCCTCTTCCTGGGCATTTTCATACTTCTCGGATTTTTCCACGGCATGCGCGGCGCCTTCGCTTACCACAAATCCCAAACCAACACCGCCGTCCCGCTGACCTCTCCGCCCTTCTCCTGAGGCTTTGCCCTCCCGTTTGTGTAGCTTAGGGGCTTCAGCCTTCAGCCCCGTTGCGCTTGGCAAGGTTGCACGCCGTAGCGGCATGATCGCCGCGTCGTCACCGACTCCTGTAGGGGCCGCTTTTCCTAAGCGGCTCCCTTCGTCGAGACAATCGTTCGCGCTCGACCTGTCGATGCGCCCTCGGTCTCCCCTTGCGACCTCCCCCTGCCCCACATACAATCGTCGCTATTCCCGGAGGCCTTCCATGAAATCACTACTCTCAACATTTCTCCTGCTCCTCGCCGCCCCCGCGCTCTTGGCCCAAGGCGCGCCGCCACAAGGCGCCGCCAATAAACCCTACGCCATGGAGTACTACTACAAAGTCCAGTGGGGCCATCAGCAGGAATTCCTAAATCTCTTCCTCAAAAATCATTACCCTCTCCTCCAAGAACGCATTAAATCCGGCGACTTCCTCTCCGTCAAAATCGAAACCCCCGCCAACCACATGACCGAAGACTCTCGCTGGGACTATCGCGTCACCATCACCTTCAAAAATTCCACCGTCGCCACCACCGCCAATCCTGCCGAAGAAGAAACCATGAAAAAACTCTTCCCCGACCAGGCCACCTACCAGCAGGAAGAGAAACGCCGCTTCGAAATCCTCCTCGCCCACTGGGACATCCCCGTCACAGACATCACTCCCGCCAAAAAATAGACGGCTGCAACTCCGCGCCTTGCAAACATCTGACGCGCAGCCGTCTTACTCATGGATGCCGGTTTTTAAATCTTCTTTTTTTGCCTAACAATGATTTAGCCGAGGTTCAGTTTGAATTTCTTTGATCGTGACAAAATAAGATGAAATTCAAACTGAACCGTCGCGATAAATTCGGCCATGCGCTAGTTTGAATTCTTTGCAAGGTGACACAATGCGCCAAGAATTCAAACTGACCCTCCGCCATGATCTTCTCTTCGTTGACGCATCTCCACGCCCGCATTAGCATGGGGCTGACAAGGAGCAATCTTTGATCGGTCAAGTCGTCGGCCATTACCGCGTCACGGAAAAGATTGGCGAAGGCGGAATGGGCGTCGTCTACCGCGCGTTCGACGAAGTCCTTCATCGCGATGTCGCGCTAAAAGTCGTCAAGAAAGACGCAGGCCTCGACCCCGCAGCCAGCCAAAATCTGCTCCACGAAGCCCGCGCCTCCTCTTCTCTCGCACACCCCAACATCTGCACCATCTACGAAGTCGCCGAAACCGACGGCGAACTCTACATCGTCATGGAATTGGTCGAAGGCAAAACCGTCCGCGCCCTCCGCGGAGACGTCGGGATCCCCCCGGAATCTGTCCTGCGCTACGGCACGCAAATCGCCGCCGCTCTCTGCCGCGCCCACGACAAAGGCATCATTCACCGCGACCTCAAATCAGCCAATGTTGTCGTCACCTCTTCTGGATTGGTCAAAGTCCTCGACTTCGGCCTCGCCAAACGTGCTGGTAGCGCAATCCTCGAAGGTCCTACGCAATCCTTCGCCAGCACGCAGGACGTCTCCACCATCAGCGGCACTCTCCACTATATGGCTCCCGAAATTTTGCGCGGTGAACCGGCCGACAGCCGCAGCGATCTCTGGGCGCTCGGCATCGTTCTCTACGAAGCCGCCTGCGGCAAATTGCCCTTCAGTGGACGCACCGGCTTCGAAATCAGTTCCGGCATCATGCGCGAGCTGCCTGCTCCGCTCGGCCCTCCCGTTCCGCCCAGTCTTTGGGCCGTCATCCAGCGTTGCCTCGCCAAAGAACCCGCCGAGCGCTATCAACGCGCCAGCGAAGTGCAAGCAGCTCTCGAAGCCGTTCAATGGGGCGCAGTCGTCGCGCCGAATACCGGAGCAGATCAAGGCCCCATCCGGACTACGTCCTTTCACGGGGTAAAACATGCTCGCGTGAAACGCGGCGATTTTCTTCTGCTTGTCGGCACCACCAAAGGCGCCTTCATCCTTCGCTCGAATGCTCAGCGCACGCGCTGGGAAATCGGCGGCCCTTACTTCCATGGTTACAACATCTATGCCATGGCTTATGACGGACGCGCGGGCCGCCACCGCATCTGGGTTTCCACACAAAACTTTTGGGGCACCCTGCTCCGCTCCAGCGACGATTTTGGAAAGAGCTGGACCAACCCGCCCGAAGCTCCCATCCGCTTTCCACCCGATACCGGCATGTCTTTGAAAAATATTTGGCAGATTACGCTCGGCCGCCCCGAAGAACCCGACGTTCTCTATTGCGGCGTCGAGCCTGCCGCTCTGTTCGAATCTCACGACGCTGGCGACACCTGGTCCTTGGTGCGCAGTCTTTTCGATCATCCCCACCGTCCGCGCTGGATGCCGGGCAACGGCGGCCTCGCCTTGCACACGATCGTTCTCGACGCAGTCGACAATCAGCGCATGTATGTCGCAATTTCCTCCGGCGGCGTTTACCGCACCACCGACGGCGGCCAGACCTGGACCGCGCAGAATCGCGGTATCCGCGCACTATTCATGCCCAACAAGAATCCCGAATTTGGCCAGTGCGTTCACAAAATTGCCACGCACCCGTCCCATCCCGAACGCCTCTTCCTGCAAAATCACTGGGGCCTATATCGCTCCGACGATTACGCCGAAAACTGGAAAGACATCGGTAACGGCGTGCCGTCCGACTTCGGCTTCGCCATGATCGTTCATCCCAGAAATCCCGATTGCGTCTACGTCATTCCGGTCGAGTCCGACGAATTTCGCTGCTCTTGCGATGGTCGCCTTCGCGTCTATCGCACTCGCAACGGCGGCGGCTCGTGGGAACCTCTCATGCGCGGCTTACCGCAAAAGCTTGCCTACGAAACAGTCCTCCGCGATTGCTTGGTCGCGGATTCCTTCGACCCCGTCGGAATTTATTTTGGAACAAGAAGCGGCCAGCTCTTCGGCTCCCGCGATGAAGGACGCACTTGGGGGAAAATTCTTGACGGCTTGCCCTCGATCACCTGCGTAAGGACCGCCTATGTGGACGGCTCTTCAGGCAAAGCATCGCCAAATCTCAGCCGCTCTGTTTCCGAAAATTCACCCTCCGACAAATCACCCAGCTCGCGCAGCAGATTCCAGTCGAAGAAGTCCCGTTCCTCCACGAAACCAAATTCCACGAAGAGGCGTTGATCGTGCCCGTAACGTTTCACATTCCCGGTGCGTTGCGCCAATTTACCGACGGGCGCAGCAAAGTTGAACTCGAGATTTCCGCCGCCACTGTCGCCGATGCTCTCTCTGCGCTTTATGCGGTCCATCCCGGTGTTCGCGACCGCGTCCTCACCGAACAAAGCCAGGTCCGCGAGCACATCAACCTCTTCGTCGGCGACGAAAACATCCGGTACACCGGCGGCCTCGCCACTCCCCTCCCGCCCAATTCCGAAATCTCCATAGTCCCCGCCGTCAGCGGCGGCTAATTTATTGCTTTGTACGTAAGTCGGGATACGTATTTGTCTCAGTCGGGATACGCCATTCCCGGCTTAACGATGCGAATACGATGATCGTGGAACATTGCCAGGCCATCGGCCAACTTGACTTCAGGCCTGTGGCAGCTCGTGCAATTATTATTCTGAACTGGACAAGCTGCGCCAGTGGCCCGGCTGTTCGCGGCAGGCGCTACACCTTTAAGGCTTTGGCACGCCAGACATTTGACGTCGTAAGCGGAAACGTCTGTAATCAAATCTTCATGAGGATCGTGGCAAGCCATACAGCTGATGCGCCGATCGGTTCCGCTGAAGCTCTTGCTGCTGGCCAGTCGGTACGGCTGGAATCGCACGTCGAGTTCGCCACGCCACGGGCCGCGAATGACCTTTTCCCAACTGCGATGGCACTGACCGCAAAAATCAGCCAAATCCTCGGATGAGCGCTTCCACAGATCAGGCGGTGCCGTTTCTGCATCTCCACCCGAAAGGCTTGCAAGCATGTGCGAATTTGCTCCTGCGTGACAATGTTCGCAGGTAACTCCGGGTTCCAGCGAATCGAGGGTTAGCCACTGTCCATCCATCACCGCGCCCGTTGCATGGCAGCCGAAGCAGGCCGACGGTTCGTTGGGGGCAAGCCTTCTGCCCAACGCCTGCTCCAGAGTTCCGGCGAAGGATAATTGCCCCAAGCTTTCTTTGCTTTTGGGCGAGGCACCTCTCTGCGAATTGACCTCCACAGCGCGTCGCTCTACTCTTGGGATGACCCCATGAACCGCGTCTATCTCGATTTCAACGCCACCACCCCCGTCGATCTCGCAGTTCTCGACGCGATGCTTCCCTATTTCTCCGCCGACTTCGGCAACGCCGCCTCCATCCACACCGTCGGCCAGCGCGCCCGCGCCGCGGTCGAAACCGCGCGCGATCAAGTCGCCGCCCTTCTCAACGCGCGCTCGCAAGAAATCGTTTTTACCAGCGGCGGCACCGAATCTGACAATCACGCCATTTTCGGAATCATCCGTTCTACTGCCGGCGCCACCAAGCACATCATCACCACCAACATCGAACACGAAGCCGTCCTCAATACATGCCAGGCTCTTGAAAAAGACGGAATCGCCGTCACCTATCTCCCCGTAAATTCCGACGGCGTCATCAAGGTGGATCAAGTCGAAGAAGCGCTCCGCCCGCACACTGCGCTCATCACCGTCATGCACGCCAACAACGAACTCGGCTCTGTGCAACCGCTCGCGCAGATCGGCAAACTCGCCTCCCAACGCGACATTTATTTCCATACCGATGCCGTACAATCCGCCGGAAAAATTCCGCTCGACGTAAAAGCCCTCGGCGTCGATCTTCTTTCCATCTCCGCCCACAAGCTCTACGGCCCCAAAGGAATTGGCGCGCTTTACATTCGCGGCGGTTCGCGCTTGCAGCAACTTCTTTACGGCGGCCATCATCAGCGTGGCTTCCGCCCCGGGACAGAAAATGTTCCCGGCATCGTCGGCCTCGGCAAAGCCGCCGAACTCGCGCGCCTCTCACTCGAAGAAGACGCGGCACGCGTCAGCGCGTTGCGCGACAAACTCGAGCAAGGCCTCGCCTCGCACATTCCCGATTCGCACGTCAACTCCGCAAACGCGCCGCGCACTCCGAACACAACAAATCTCACTTTTCCAGGAATCGAAGGCGAAGCCCTCGTCATCTCACTCGACCTAAAAGGAATTTGCGTTTCAACCGGCGCCGCCTGCTCCTCCGGCGCCGTCGAGCCCTCTCACGTTCTCACCGCGATAGGCCTCCCCGCCGACGAAGCCCGCGCCAGCATCCGCTTCAGCCTCGGCCGCCACACCACCGAACCCGAAATCGCCTACGCTCTCGAAGCCGTCCCCGCCGCCGTCGCCCAACTCCGCGAACTTTCCCCCACCTATCAAAAGGCCGCCGCCCATGACTAATTCTCTTCTTTATTTTTCCGCTTCTGTGCGCCCCGTGACTCTGTGGCATATCTGTCGTTTCTTCGCGCTCCGAGCGAACCTGTGTTTCGTTGATCTTTTCTTGCTCTCCTCTGTGAACCCTGTGTTGAAATCCACCGTTGCCGCGAGCCAACGCGGAATCCGCTAAAATAGAAACAATGCAAATCGCTACTCAATTCGACTCTCTTCCCGTCAGCCCGGAAACCCAACCCGGACTCGTCGCTATCGCCATGTCTGGCGGCGTCGATTCCTCGGCGGTCGCTGCCGTTCTGCAAGAACAGTCGCGTCCCATCGTCGGCCTCACCATGCAACTCTGGAATCAGCGCCGTCTCCCCGAACTCCAAGGCGACGGCCCCGCGCAACATCGCTGCTGTTCGCTCGACGATGTCTACGACGCCAAACGCGTTGCGCAACATCTGAATTTTCCGCACTACGTCGTCAATTTCGAGCGCCAGTTTGAAGATCGCGTTGTCCGCCCTTTCGTCAACGACTACCTCAGCGGCCGCACGCCAATCGCCTGCACCAACTGCAACAACGACGTAAAATTCGAGCCGCTCCTCCGGATGGCGCGCCAAATCGGAGCCGAACGTCTCGCCACAGGTCACTACGCGCGCATTCGCCGCGATGAATCCGCCGGTCGCTGGCAACTTCTGCGCGCGCTCGATGAAACAAAAGACCAATCCTATTTTCTCTGGGGCCTCACGCAGGAACAGCTTTCCAAGAGCGAATTTCCGCTCGGTGAATTAACAAAAGAAGAAGTGCGCGAACTCGCGCGCCGCGTCAATCTTCCCGTCGCGGAAAAGCCCGAAAGCATGGAACTATGCTTCGTTCCCAGCGGCAATTACGTTCAGTTTATTCACGCCTATACGCGCGAAGCCGGAATCGCGCTAAATCAGAACGAAGGCGAAATCGTCACAGAAGATGGCGCCGTCGTCGGCCGCCACAGCGGCGTCCACAATTTCACCATCGGCCAGCGCAAAGGCCTCGGTTTCGCCGCCGGCAAGCCTCTCTACGTTTTATCGATTGATTCCGAAAAGAATCGCGTCGTCGTCGGCGGCGACGACGCGCTCCGCACGACTTTCTTTGAAGTCACCGGCACAAACTGGGTCTCCATCGCCGTGCCAAATTCGCCGCGCCGCGCCACCGTAAAAATTCGCCACAAGCACGGACCGTCAGACGCCACGATCGAAGCGATCTCCGCCGACGCTACGCGCATCACGTTCGACGTTCCGCAGCGCGCCGTAACGCCCGGACAGGCCGCCGTTTTTTACGATGAAGATGTAGTTCTGGGTGGGGGCTGGATTAAATAAAAAGTTCTTCTTCGTGTTCGGCCGCTTCATCGCGGCGGGCAGAAGAGGCGCGGCGCGCGCGAAGCAAATCGATTCCGACTTTGATTCCCTGCACCAGCGCGGAAGCTTTCTGCATCGGCCGCCAGAAACTATGCTTGAACTGCGAGCCGGCTTCTTCCACCGCTTCAAGCGTCCCGGTCAGAATCCGGTCCGCGCGAACAAGCTGCCCGCGCAAGCGGTCCGTCGCGTCGGTAAAAACGCGGTCCACTTTTTGCGCCTGCCCGCGAGCAAGATAAACAATATGCGCGGCGTCGCTCACCATCGTAGATATTTTGGGTTGCGTATCATCGAGCAGAATCTGCACGCGCGTAAGGATGGGCCCGACTTTGCGGTTCAAGTCGGTTACAGAATCTTCCACCTGCTTCATTGTGCGACGCGTCTGCACGAACAGCGCTATCAGCACCGACACCTGCAGGACCAGCGCGATGGCGACGACCACTCCCACCCAGTTTTGCATGCACGCCCCATTCGCTCCGCTCGCGGAGCAAAACCTGCCGGCCTATCGAAAAATCTTACGCCTTGCCCGCTTCCCGCCGGTAGGCTTCGCGCGCGCCTTCCACGGCAGCCGAAATCGATTCCTTCTGCTTCGAAGCAACGTCCTTGCCGCGCTCGATCAATTCGTCCGCGCGTTCGCGGAGTTCACGGGCTTTGCGCTGCGCATAGTCCTTGCCTTCATCGGCTTTTTTCGAGAGAAATTCGCGTGTTTCTTCGCCCGATTTTGGCGCGAACAGAATTCCAACAAGGGCGCCGACGCCCAGGCCAACGAGAAAATAGGTTACTTTGGATCCGACGTTGTCCGCCATAAATACCTCCCAGTAACTGCTTTGCTGCGGCTGATCCAGCTGACACTTCTTTCGCTTGCAAAGCCAACGTAGCACAGCAAAAAGTGGGGCGCAATACGCACTAACCGCTATTCAGATGCCATTACGGTTATCCGGCAATTCTGCTTTTTCCAGGTGCGCGAGGACGCGCTCGGCGCTTTTTCGAGAAACGATTTTGCTGAGACCTGCCACGCCAGCGCGGCGAACGTTGGCGACGCTGCCGAACTCACGCAAAAGGCGCTGCGTGGTCTTTGGACCGACGCCGGGAATCTCCAGCAGCGCCGACTTGGTTTGTCGTTTGCCACGGCGCTCGCGGTGGAACGTTACGGCGAAACGGTGAGTTTCGTCGCGGATCTGCTGGATGAGATGAAGAACCGGCGAGTGACGGTCGAGAATGATGGGCTCATTTTCCTGGCCGTAGACGTAAAGAATCTCTTCCTTCTTGGCGATGCTGGCGATGGGCTGGTTGATGATTTGGAGAGAGTCGAGGGCTTGGGCGGCGGCGTGGAGCTGGCCGATGCCGCCGTCGATTAGGATCAAACTTGGCAGTGATTTTTTCTCTTCTTGCAGGCGGCGGTAGCGGCGCGAGACGGCTTCGCGCATGCTGGCGAAATCGTCGTTTTGCCAACGCTGATCCACGACGCGCAAAACCGCGGCGCGTTCTTCTCCGCGAATAATAAATTTCCTGTAGTCGGATTTTTTCATGCGGCCTTTTTCCCAAACGACCATGGAAGCGACGGTGTCGGTTCCCTGCGTGTGGGAAATGTCGAAACTTTCGATTCGAGTTGGCTCTTCGGGAAGATTTAATGCGTTTTGCAGAGCTTCGGCGATGGCTTTGGAATCTGGCTTCAGCACCCGGAAGCGCTGCGTGAAGGAATGTTCGGCGTTGCTTTTGACGAGATCGAGAATGGCTTTTTTGGAGCCGCGCTGTGGAGTGAAGATTTCGACTTTGTGCCGTGCGCGTTCGATGAGAAGTTCCTCGAGTAGTTCCCTGTCCTCGAATTCTTCGGGGACGTGAATTGCCTTCGGCAAATAGTCGGCTTCGAGATAGAGTTGCTTCAAAAGTGCCGGGACAAATTCGGCGGGGTGAAATTCTTCGAGATCTTCCCAATAAAATTCGCGGCGATCGACGACCCGGCCTGCGCGCAGATGGAAGAGATTGGCGGCGACGAGCGGCGGCTCGGCGTAGTAGGCGAGGACATCGGTGTCGTCGCCTTGCGCGGAAGCGATGCGCTGGCGCTCTTCGATGTCTTCCAGTGTGCGCAGAAGGTCGCGATACGCGGCGGCTTGTTCGTAGAGTTCTTTTTCCGCCGCGGTTGCCATTCGCTGTTCCAGACTTTCGACGAGATCGTGGCGGCGGCCGTCAAGGAACAGGCGGACATCATGGGCGGCTTCAGCATAACGCTCGTCGGTCGTGAGTCCGGGAACGCAGGGTCCGAGGCAGCGATGAATGTGATATTGCAGACAGGGACGCGGGTGTGGACGCGTGAGATCGACGGTGCAGGATGGAACGAGAAAACGCTTGTGGACGAAGTGGAGAATGCGGCGCGCGAGGCTGGCGGGGAAAAACGGGCCGAAGTAGAGCGAACCGTCTTTTATGATGCGGCGGGTGAAATAGACGCGGGGATATTTTTCGGCGGCGGTGAATTTGATGTAGGGATAAGTTTTGTCGTCCCGAAGCATAATGTTGAACTTCGGGTGGTATTGCTTGATGAGATTGTTTTCGAGGGCGAGGGCTTCGCGCTCGTTGGCGACGACGATGGTTTCGAGGTCGGCGATTTCTTGGGCGAGCGAGCCGGTTTTTGCGTCGGTCCAGCGGGATTCGAGGAAGTAGGAGCGGACGCGATTTCGGAGGGCGCGCGCTTTGCCGACGTAGATGACGTGGCCGCCGGCGTCTTTGAAAAGGTAGACGCCTGGACTCTCCGGAAGCTGCGCGGCTTGTTCTTTGGGGTCCATGGGAAGCAGTTGTAAGTTTTAGGTTATAGGTTCCGGGCCAAAGGGAGAACTTCTTTCGGTGGGTAAGTGGATTGAGCTTGCCGCGGTTTGGAGACTGATACATCCGCCTTGCCGACCATTCACCCAGAAACCTTTTCTTACCGGGCGAAATTACTCGTGATTGTGTTCGCAGACGACCAGATAAACTCCCCTGAATTCGCAGCACTCGATCGGGAGATGCCGCCGTGTGAAAAATGGCAGATTCGTGATCGTGCCCGCCACTAAGCAAAGTAATGGGGAGGGAAATAACACCGTCGCCGGGCTCTGGCGGCGCTATTTGGCAGAGGTTCTTAACTCGTCCGCCCATTGAGAGCATCGTGGGAGAACCTTTTTGGGCAAGAGTTGCCAACGATCCGCTCGGAATCCGTAAGCGTCGCGGCGTTTTATCGCTTGCATCCGATCGCATCTCTTGGGCAGGAAGCAGGCGCAAAGACGTTCCGTTGTCAGACATTTATGGATAGGCTGGTCTGACGAGCGCGGCGCACGAATCGCATTGAGAAAGAGCGTGCGCTAGTTCGGAGCGGAGGGAATATGTCCGGCGGTGAGGTGAACGCAAGACGATCGACGGTAACGCTGCACGTGGTTACGAGCCTTGACGGCTTCATCGCGAACAAGGACAACAGTGTTTCGTGGATGGACAGTCCCGGCGATGTGTACGAAAAAGGAGTCACGGAAGGCGGCTCTGACGACGTGTTTGCTTCGATCGACTGCTTTGTGCTCGGTTCCCGCACTTATGAGCATGCGCTGCAACTCGGCTGGCCCTATGGCGATACTCCGACGGTCGTGGTGACAAATAGAAAACTGACGTCAACGAGGAAGAGCGTGGAGTTCTACTCGGGCGACGTCAAGAGATTGGTGGGCGAGATACTGGCGCCTCGATACGGAAATATTTGGCTGGTGGGAGGGGCCATGTTAGGCCGGAGTTTCCTGAAGCTCGGCTTGGTGGATGAAATCAGACTGATGATAGCGCCGGTGACGTTGGGTGACGGGCTGCTCTTATTCGGCGATTCCGGAATCGAGCAGACGTGGCATCTGAAGAATGTAGTCGGTTATAAGAACGGGTTCGTGGAGTTGGCGTACAAGCGCCCGTCAACCGACTAGCAGGTTCCCGTTCCTTCGGTTTTTAAGCCGGCTGCTCGTGCTAGGATTTGGCTCATGAAGTTCCCTGGTGCAGTTCCGGAGATTCCCGCGGCTAGCGTTGACAAAGCTGCAGCCTACTATGTGAAAACTCTGGGCTTCACATTCGATTGGGGCGATGAGCAAGGCGGCATTGCCGGCGTCTCGCGCGGGAATTGCAGACTGTTCATCACCAATCGCTCCTTTCGACAGGCGTACGGCAATACGGGCCCGATCCTTTTCTGGCTCAATCTCGAGAGCAAGGCGGAAGTGGACGAACTATTTGCCGAGTGGAAGACTGCGGGCGCGAAGATCGCTTCCGCACCTGAAGACAAACCGTGGAAACTTCGCGAGTTTATCGCCGCCGATCTGGATGGCAACCTGATTCGTGTCTTCTATGATTTCCGGCGTGACATCTAACAGCGCGACGCATCGGTTTTCTGCTGTAAAATGAGTCGAGATCCAGCCCCAGCGAAGAGCACAGACTAGTGGAGGTTACGGTGAATCACGAAAAACTTAGAGGTTTTAAGCGTAGGGCTTTGGGGGAACACCCGCACGGAGCAAATCTCATCGGGCGAATTCTTTGGGGGGCAACGACCGGCACTTTCGTGCTTCTTGCGTCTTTCATGCTGGCCTCGTGCGGGACCCAAACGGGTTCCGGGCAACATGCAACGATTTTGATGCGGGATGGCTCGACGCTGACGGGGACCGTGACGGCGAGTTCGGCGTCGGAAATTGGTTTGAAGGGCGACGACAACACGAATCGTACGATTCCGATGGCGCAAGTGAAATCGATCGAGTATGACGACGCGGCGGCGACGCAAACCGCGGCTGGGCAGGCTCCTTCCACGGGAGGAGCTTCTGGCACACCTGCAAGCGCCGGGAATTCCGGCGGGGACATGCACAGACGGTCTGCCGCTTCGAGAGCAAGGTCCGACGCGATGCACGAAGAGCACTATCATCCGACGCAAGAGGAAATTCATACCAAGACTTACCTGCTACCCGTTGGCACGAAGGTTCCGGTGCGAACGGAAGAGATGATCGATTCGGCTGGCGCGGTCGAAGGGCAGACGTTTGCGGCGGAGATCACCGACGATGTTGTGGATGCGAACGGCGACGTGGTGGTTCCGCGCGGCGCAAATGCCCAGATCGTGATCCGATCCGCTTCGAAAGGAGGACGCTTTAAGGGCACGTCCGACCTAGTGCTGGATCTGCAATCGATTTCGGTGGGCGGCAAGGAATACCTGGTGAGCACGACCGATTTGCAACAGAAGGGGAAGCAAGGGTTTGGCGTGAACAAGCGGACGGGGGAATTTACGGGCGGCGGAGCGGCGTTGGGCGCAATTATCGGCGCGATTGCTGGCGGAGGGAAAGGCGCGGCGATCGGCGCTGGAGCCGGCGCAGGGGCCGGCGCGGTGACGCAAATCGCGACCAAGGGCGGAGCGATCAAAGTGCCGGCGGAGACAGTGCTAACGTTCCAGCTCGACAAGGCGGTGCAAGTCGTTGAGGCTAAGTGACCGTCTACGACGCGGGCTAATGCGGACCGGCGTATCTTGCCCCCAGGCAGCAGAGTTGAGCAGCGATTTTGCAGTCAGACAACTTACCTCACACTAGAGAAAGGGTTGAGGTAGTAATGCGGATAGAAACTACATTGCGGATTTGGCTGGCGAGCGCGCTGTTTTGCGGCGCGGCGTGGCCTGTCTGGGCTCAATCGTCGGATGAGCCGGCGAAACCTAAGGCGAACAAGCAGACCGACACGGCGACGAAGAATGCGGAGGACCAACCGAAATGGGATCCGTTGCGCGCGGAGAAGGATTTGGAAGTTGGACAATACTACATGCGGATTGGAAAGATTGATGCCGCGATGGACCGGTTCCAGGATGCGATTGACGCGAAGCCGGGATACGCGGTTCCCTTCCTGTATTTAGGCGAAGCACAGGAGAAAAAAGGGATGAAGCGGGACGCGGTGAAATCGTACAAGCGGTATTTGGAGCTGTATCCCCACGCGGAAGACAAAGAAAAAATTCAAAAGAAAATCGAGAAATTGCAGACAGAAGTCGGCAAGAAGAAGTCATAGCTTGGGTTGGCCGCCCGAGAACCGGGAGGACTCCGAGCGCGGCTAATTTTAGCGCGCAGAGTCTTCCCAGTTCTCAGAGCGGGTTCCGCGACGATTGAACGTTTCAGCGATTACTGGGCGTCATCGTCGTCACCTTGGGCGTCGTCGCCAAGGGCGCGCAAGGCGTGCCTCGACACGTAATCCGCAACATTTTTGCCCTGGGTATTCCCGACCACGCAGGAAGTGCGGAAATGAATCCCGCCAAAAACGCGGGCGTCGGAAATTTCGCTGACGGCGCTTGCGAAATTCGCAAACGCGCGAGTACCAGGGCGTAGCTCCGAGTTAACGGTGAACGCGGTATTTTCGCCGAACACGGAGGCGAGTGCGGACGCGGCGGAGTTGCTGACCGTCGCGTGCCCCGAAGGATATTCGGGAAAGGCAGGGGTGCCAGCCGGGAAAGTGTCTAACCAGGGCTTCCAGGCGGAATCGGCGTCGGCCGGATTTGGCGCCTCGCGGATTGCGGTAATAGGCCGCCAGAAAACGTAGCGGTACTTGCTATCCCAGCAAGCGATTGCGGCGTCGGCCATGGTGACATTCAGCAAGGCAAACAGATGTGCATTTTCGGTCAGAGACAAGCCGCGCTGGGCGGAAATCTGTGCCGCGATGCGATCCCAAGCTAGCGGCGTATTCAGTTGCCAAAAAAGAGCGAGCTCCGACTGGTCGGGAGTGCGTGGAGAACCGGAAAAGACGCCCATGAGTCTCACTTCATTGAGATCGGCTTCGTATGGAGGGCTGTTAAGAGAATACGGAGGCGGCAGGCGAAACTGCGAGGGGCGCACCAGGACCCAAGGTGTCGATGTGGCGAACTGAGGACCAGCTCCGGGCGCATTCACCGGCGGAGTTGGACGCCAAACCCCCAGCGCGGCGGGCGTTCCCACGATGCCCAGTACACCTTCAAATGGTGGAGGTGGCGGCGCGAAGCCATCGGTCAACCGCCAATTCCAAATTGCATCCGCGACGGTTTGACCCCAAGCGACACCCGCGGAGATAGCCTGCGCATTTTCGGCAAGGGCCAGCGCGCCGAGTGAAGCATTCCGTTGCGCTTGAAGCGCCGCACTTTGCCCCGGAAACTGATGAACGAGAATTGCGTAAGCAGCCTGAACGGCAGCCGCGCGCGGCGAAGCATGGCCCGGCGCGTTCGGCCTCACGTGCAAATAGCGGTAAAGCGGGTTAATGCCGTTGACGGCGTCGAACACGGATGCAGAAACCATTGCCGTAATGCGAGTGGTTGCGAAGGATGAGATCGTACCGCCAGCCAGGATCGTGTTGTTCGTTATTGCGATCCATTCCAGCACCGGGTCTGGCGCGGCAGCGGCCACCGGCGCGGGAGTCGCGGCGAGCAGTGCGACAATCATCAACGCAAGCACAGCGCGAGCGGTGGCAACACAACTTTGCCGGCAGCGTTGCAAAAGCAGGTCCGATTTAGACCGGGCCGGAGTTCTTATTTTGAACATACGAGCCTCTCTTAGTAAGTCGGTGACTGAGCGCGAAGCCCGGTGACCGAGGAGGGCGATGGAGCCGGCCGCACCGAGACTTAAACGCTTGTAGCGGGATGCTGCGTCCGATGCACATCACCGTGCAACGTGCAAAGACAGGCAAAGAAGGGCAAAGCACGACATTTCGCGGATTTTTTGACAATTCAGGCGATTGCCACAGACAGGAAAGCGGTGTAATACTCCTTCCACTCAGCAGGAGCCAACCGCCGTATGTGTGCCGAGGCGACACTACCCCCCAACAGCGGTGCGGATGCACAAGGTCGGCGTCTGGAATCCTGGAAAGAGATCGCCGGCTACCTGGGGCGCGATGTAACAACCGTCCGCCGGTGGGAGAAGCGCGAGGGGCTGCCCGTCCATCGCCTCCAACACAACAAGCTTGGATCGATTTACGCCTATACGAAGGAACTCGATACGTGGCGCAATGAACGGGTGCCAGCGGCTGCAATCGATGCTCCAGAGGCGAGCCAGCTGTTAGAGATCGCGGCGACGGGGAGCAACCACAGACCAAAGGGGACCCACTGGCCGCGTCGCTGGCTCGCCATATGTGCGATCGCGGTCCTTACCCTTGTGGCCGTCATCTACGTCACGACCCGAAGCCGCGCGGGGAGTGCCCCGTTTAGGATCAAGTCCTTGGTGGTACTTCCATTAGAAAACCTCACAGGCGATCCTTCCGAGGACTATTTCGTCGACGGCATCACCGACGACCTCATCGCCGAATTGGCGCAAGTGCGAGGGCTGAAGGTCATTTCGCGGACGTCCGCAATGCACTATCGAGGAACGAGAAAGACTCTCCCCGAGATTGCTCGCGAGTTGAATGTCGACGCGGCTGTGGAAGGCACCGTGGCGCGCAGCGGCGATCAGGTCAAGATTGCGGCGCAGCTAATCCGCGCATCGACCGACACTCATCTCTGGGCCGGAAGCTACGCGCGTGTTCAGAGCGATATTCTGCGTCTGCAAGGAGAAGTCGCCCGCGAGATAACCCGGCAAATTAGCGGCCAACTCGTACCCGTTGAGAACAAGGCGGACGCCAGGCCGCCAGTCAATCCGGAGGCGTACGAGGCCTATCTGAAGGGCCTCTTCTTTTCGAACAAAGAGAGTCCTGAGGGAGCGAGAAGCGCGATTCGATATTTTCAAGGAGCCATCGAGAAAGACCGCAATTTTGCCGCGGCTTATTCGCGTCTCGCGAGCTGTTACGTTTCGCTCGCGTTCATGAGCGAGATGTCTTCCAGCGAGGCCTACGCTGCAGCGAAGCAAGCTGTGGAGAAGGCGGTGGCCTTGGATGACAATCTGGACCATGCGCATACTGTGCTGGCTGGGATTGCCATGTCGGAGTGGGACTGGACAAGGGCAGAGACCGAATATAATCGTGCGCTCGAGCTAAACCCGAACTCCGTAAACGCACATGTCGGGTATTTTTACCTGCTCCTGATTTTGGGAAAGTCAGAAGAAGCCGCCCGGGAGGAGCGAGCGGCCATCACCTCAGATCCTCTCTCACCCCATACCTTAAGTATTAGTGTGTCGAGCGCCTATTACGGGCGCCAGTATGACGACGGCCTAATCCAAGCGCGGACAGCGATTGAGCTCTATCCTCAGGTTTCCGTATTTCACGTTTTTCTATCGAACTTCTATGCTGCGCAGGGCAAGAGTCGGCCATCGGCCGAAGAGATCCTTTTGGCGGAAGAAAGCGGGGGTGCATCTCCGGAGCGCCTCGCCGCCCTGAAAGCGGCAAATGAGTTGGCCGGGCCAGAAGGATTGCGGCGGAAGCGGATCGAGCTAAACAAGAAGGTGGCGGGCAGGCAATCCATGAATGCGTACGATCTCGCTATCGACTCGGCAGCCGTGGGAGATGGGGATCAAGCCATAGCCTGGCTGGAGAGGGCTCTTCGGGCGCGCGATGCAAAAATCTCGCTCATCGGCGTGGAACCAATTTTTGACAACATACGGTCCGACCCGCGTTTTGTGGGCCTTTTGCATCAGATGGGCCTCAACCAGATTCGGCAGCAACGCCTCCCGAGCTAGGCAAGTACGCTCGCGAAATAAGGTTGCCCTCCTGAATTATCTGAGCAGCTAACGGGCGAGGCCATCGAGGAATCGGCGGGCGCGATTGAATTGGGGGAAGAGTTTTTCTTCGGCGCGGAATTCGCGGGAGTGGGAAATGAGCGAGCAGCCGGCGCGGCGGGTGGGATGTTTGACGTGGAGCATTTCGTGGTAGAGGACGTATTCGACAACGAATTGCGGGACGAGCGGATGATCCATGCGGCGGTTGAGAAGGATTTGATTGGGGCCGGGATCGTAACAGCCGAATTGGCGACGCCAGCTACGATTGCTCCAGCCGAGATGAGGGCGAACGAGCGCGCCGCTGAAAAATTTCTGGTTTAGGGATTCAAACATGGGAGAGAGGTCGAAGTGAAGACCTTGCGGGTTGGTGGCGGCGGGACCCACGCGTGAACGGCGCATGCGTTGAATGCGCTGGCGGGTGCGCTGGGAACGGGTGTAATCGAGATAGGGCTGGATGAGAGACTTAGGGGCGTGACGGCGATAGATGCGAGCGAGAAGCAGTGCGGCCGCGCCTTCCAGCACGGGCAAGGCGCATTGACGCATGAGATCGGAAAAGCGGACGAACACAGCTTCGTCGCGGCGGCGGATGGTGAGGACGAGATTGGTGTACGGATAGAATTCGACGTGAAAGCGCGGCGGGCGGCCTTCGCAGCCGAGGCGCGTGAACACTCGTTGGAATAGAGCGGCGGCGCCTGGGAAGAGGCGGTCAGTTTTTTTCATCGCGAGTGGCTCGGTCGTTCATGAGTCAATTCTTGCGCCGCGTCGGCGGAGGCGCAACGTTCTTCTTCGCTTTCTCTGCGTCATTGATAGCGTCCTGGGTACCTTCGATGGCGTCGTCCAAGTTCAATTTATAGATTTCGATTTCTTTGCCGTCAGCAGAAATTTTCTTGAGCGTTTCCAGAAATTCCTTGGCCTTGTTGGCCATGAGGTCGACTCCAGCACGAACGTTCTGCTGCTTCTCAATTCCTTCCTGGATGAGGTCGCTGGCATCGTCTACGCAGCCAATATAGGAGTTCATGAGGTAGTTGAGCATTTCCGAGTGGCGCGAGGCGGAAGGGTGGTCGAGTTCGTACTGGAATTTTTTGAGGCGCTCGTCGGCGAACTGAACGAAGAGTTTAATGCGTTCGTTGGGCGTTTCGGCGTCCCGGATTTTGTCGGCTTCGTAGTCGGAAAGGTAGTCCTTTTTTAAGGTTTGCGCGTTGGCGCTTGCCACGCAGACAAGAATGACAATGACAGCGAACGAGAAGCGGCGGAACTGTTTCATGGTTGTTTCTCCTGAGTTGGCGGCACGACGGCAGGCGGAGCGTCCGCAGAAGGCTTAGGCGGCAAAGGCTTTTCACCCGGACGGCGCGGGAAAAGACGGTGGAGCGTTTCCTTGTCGAGTTCGACGAGGTCGGCTTTGACGATTTCGAGCGGCGGCTGGTACGGCTCCGGCGCGGCGGTGAGAAGATCCTGCACTTCGCGAAGGCCGCCCTCGATGTGTATTTCGAGTTGTTTATAGCCATTGGGATGACGTTCGCCGTCGGGGTGAGCCTTTTTTACGGCTTCGAGAGCGGCGCGGACGTTGTCGCGATATTTTTCCATAATTAACGCGGCCGTCGAAAAATCACCGGCTTTAACGGCTTCGCGTTCACGTAGAAACTGCGCGTCGCCGAGTTTTTGAAGCATTTTGGCTTTGCTAACTCCGTCGGCTTCATTATCGAAGCGGCGCTGCAATTCTTCGAGCGTTTCGCCGGAATTGACCGTGCGCGCAGGCGAACACAATAAAATCCAGGAAAGTGCGAAGGCGAGCACTTGAGTCGCGGTCCCCATGACCGTTACCTCTTTTTTTCCAGAACCTTTTTCAGGACGATACTGCGCTGCTGCGCCTGCCAAACCTGGTCCGGATTTTTGTCCTGGTCGAGTTCCAGAAATTTCTGGTAGGCGTCCAGGGCGGGCTGAGTCTGTTGCAATTTATCGTAGCAGAGTGCGCGGATGAACCAAGTACCGGCGGAAGGTTTTTCGACTTTGGCAACGGCGTCGAGAACGGCGAGAGTGCCGGAATAGTTCCCTGCCAGATAAAAGGTGGAGCTGAGATCTTTCCAGTAGGTGAGATTGTTCTGGTCGTGGCGAACGGCATTCTTCAGTTCGAGCTCGGCGTTTTTGTAATCGTGGAGCTGCATGTAAACGCGGCCGAGGCCGCCATGCATTTTGGCGTCCTGCGGGGCGAGGGCGACGGCTTGTTTGAGCGTTACGGCAGCGGCGTCCCACTTTTTTTGGCCGATTTGAATGTCGGCGCGCAGCTTGAGCGTGTCGAGCGTGGGAGTCGCGCCGGGCTGATCGGGGCCGAGAAGGGCTTCGGCGGCCTCAAATTGATTTTGCGCAACGAGGGAGCGGGCGAGACGCTCTTTCGCGGCGGGATCGTTGGGCTGGGTTTTCAAATAATTCTGGTACGCCTCGGTGGCTTCGGGCTTCTTTTGTATGTCGAGGCTTTCGGCGATGCCGAGGAGGGCGGCGGGAAGATCAGGTTGGAGTTCGAGCGCGGCGCGGAATTTTGTCTCGGCGTCGGCGGGGCGTTTTTGGTTGTAATAAAGCTGGGCGAGGTGGAGCGTCGTGTCGAGATCTTTTGGATCGAGAGCAAGAGCCGCTTCAAACGATTTGGCGGCGGAAGTGAAGTCGCCCGAATGTTCTTGCGCGATCCCGAGTAAGAAGCGCGGGCGAGTTTGTGTGGGGAGAAGTTCGACGGCCCTGGTGAGCGGGGCGACGGCAGCGGCGGGATCGGATTCGAGCAAGAGAATCCCGAGATTGAGTTGGGCTTCAGACATTTTTGAATCTAGCGCGATGGCTTTTTCGTATTCGGCGCGGGCTTCTTTAGGTTGCTTAAGCGCGGTGTAGACGTAGCCGAGTTGGAAGTGCGCGTAGGCGAAATCGTCTTTCTCGGCGAGGAATTTCTGAAGAGGCGCGAGGGCGGCCTGGAAATCGTTGCGTTCGATGGCGGCGCGGGCCTGATCGAGAAGATCGTTGAGCGGATTGCTGACGACGCGGCGCGTCCCTTGTGCGGGAGATTTTGCTGCGGGTTTAGTGACGGGAAACTGCGCGAAAAGCGGCGCAGCGGCCGCAAATGGGGCGAGGAAAACAACGAAGCAGAAGCGACGAATCATGGTTTCGCGGGCAAACTCGGCTTTCCGTCAGAAAGTTTAGCGGAAGACTCTCCTCCGTTGGATGCGCCATTTGGCTGAGGCTTTGCCTTGCCGTTTGCGCCGAGGATTTTCGCGAGGTAGCGGCCGGTGTGGGATTGGGAGTTGCGGGCGACTTGCTCCGGTGTGCCGGTGGCGACGATTTTGCCACCTTGATCGCCGCCTTCAGGGCCGAGGTCGATAAGCCAGTCAGCGGATTTGATGACGTCGAGATTGTGTTCGATGACGAGGAGCGAGGCGCCGGATTCGAGGAGCTTTCGAAAGGCGGCGAGAAGTTTGGCGATGTCGTCAAAATGGAGGCCGGTGGTGGGCTCGTCGAGAATGTAGAGGGTGCCGGCGTTTTCCGTGCGCGTGAGATGAGAGGCGAGCTTGAGGCGCTGGGCTTCGCCGCCGGAGAGCGTTGTGCCGGATTGGCCGAGGCGGAGGTAGCCGAGGCCGATTTCGTTGAGTACTTTCAATTTTGCGGTAACTTTGGGGATATTGACGAAGAAGGCGAGGGCTTCGCGGACGGTCATCTGCAAGACGTCGTGGACGCTTTTTGCGTGATAGTGGACTTCGAGGACGGCGGATTTGTAGCGCGTGCCGCGGCACTCTTCGCAAATGAGTTCGACGTCGGCGAGGAATTGCATCTCGACGGTGACGGTGCCGTCGCCCTGGCAGGTTTCGCAGCGGCCGCCTGGGACATTGAAAGAAAAATGGCCCGCGGTGTAACCGCGGCGCTTCGCGTCGGGCGTATCGGCGAAGACTTCGCGGATGGCGTCGAAGGCTTTCATGTACGTGGCGGGATTCGAACGGGGCGTACGACCGATGGGCGACTGGTCAACGATGACGACTTCTTTGATTAGATGGTCGCCTTCGAGGCGGTCGCAGAACTCTTTTTCGCTGGCGTTGTTCTTTTTTGCGGCGAGCGCGCGGAAAAGAACGTCGTGCACGAGGGTGGATTTTCCGGAGCCGCTGACTCCGGTGACGACGGTGAACGTGTTCAGCGGAATCATCAGGTCGACGTTTTTAAGATTGTGCATGGCGGCGCCGAAGATGCGGAGAAATTTTCCGCTCGGCTTGTGGCGGACGTTGGGAACGGGAATGCGGAGCTCGCCGCTGAGATATTTTCCGGTGAGAGATTTTTGGTCGCGGAGCATGTCGGCGTAGGTGCCGGCGAAAAGAAGTTTGCCGCCGAGTTCGCCCGCGCCGGGGCCGAGATCGATGATGTGACCGGCGGCCTGAATCGTGTCGGGGTCGTGTTCGACGACGAGGACGGTGTTACCGAGGTCGCGCAAGGATTTGAGGATGTCGATGAGACGCTGCGTGTCGCGCGGGTGGAGGCCGATGGACGGTTCATCGAGAACGTAGAGTGCGCCGACGAGATGCGAGCCGAGCGACGTGGCGAGTTGGATGCGCTGGGACTCGCCGCCAGAGAGAGTGGAAGTCAGGCGATCGAGGGCGAGATAGTCGAGGCCGACTTCGTCGAGGAACTGGAGGCGCGTGCGGACTTCTTCGAGAACTTTGTCGGCGATCGTTTTTTGGGCGTCGGTGAGTTGCAACGTGGAGAAAAAGACGCGCGCTTCTTTTACGGTGAGCTTGCAGACTTCCGTGATGGGTTTGTTCGCGACGCGAACGGCGCGGGCTTCGGCGCGAAGGCGAGTGCCGCCGCAATCGGGACATGTGGCGTAGCCGCGATAACGGCTCAGGAAGACACGGACGTGGAGTTTGTATTTCTTGCGTTCGAGCCAGGCGAAGAAGCCTTTGACGCCGTCAAAATCGTTTTCGGGATCGCCTTCGAGGACGAGGCGGCGGTGCTCGCCGGTGAGTTGGCGCCAGGGAACGTTCGTGGGAATGCCGCGACTGCGTGCCCATTTTTTTAATTCGACGACGAGGGTGCGAAAGCGCGGCTTGGCCCACGGCTCGATGGCACCTTCGTCGAGCGTCTTGCTGGGATCGGGCACGACGAGGTTTAGATCAAAATCGATGGTATTGCCGAAGCCCTGGCAGCGCGGGCAGGCACCGTAAGGATTGTTGAAGGAGAACAGGCGCGGCTCGGGAACCTGGTAGACGGTGCCGTCATTTTTGCATTCGAAGCGCTCGTTGAACACGAGGCGATGCGGCGCGGGCGATGCGGCGTCGGGGAGAAATTCGAGAATGGCTTCGCCGCGTGATTCGCGGTAGCAGATTTCGATACCGTCGATGAGGCGCGAGCGGGATTCGGGGCTGACGGAAAGACGATCTACCAAGACGTGGACAGTCTTGGCAAAGTCGACGTCGAGCAAGGTTTCCGGCGAAGAGAATTCGTGGACTTTGCCGGCCTGGACGAGGCGGTTGAAACCGCGGCGCTGCAGATCGAGGAGCGTGGCGCGCAGGACGTCTTTCGGGAGTTCGGGAAGTTTTTTCTTGGGCGGGCGCTTGGACGGAGCCGGCGCCTGCGGCTGCGGCTGCGCGATGACGAGTTCGTAGAGGACGTAAAAACGCTGGCCGGCGGCACGGGCGAGAACACGGTCGGCGATTTCGTCGGGCGAATCGCGTTTTACTTCGGCGCCGCACTTGATGCAGAAGGTCTGGCCGCAGCGTGCGTAGAGGAGGCGGAGGTAATCGTAAATTTCGGTGGCAGTGGCGACGGTCGAGCGCGGGTTGCGCGTGGTGTTCTTCTGCCGAATGGCGACGGCCGGCGCGATGCCGGAGATGTCGTCGACGTCGGGCTTCTCCATGCGTTCGAGGAACTGGCGGGCGTAGGCGGAAAGGGATTCGACGTAACGGCGCTGGCCTTCGGCGTAGATGGTGTCAAAGGCGAGCGAGGATTTGCCGGAGCCACTGACACCGGTGACGACGGTGATTTCGTTGTGCGGGATGTCGACGCTTACGCTTTTGAGGTTATGCGTGCGGGCCCCGCGGACGCGGAGGGATTCCGCATCGGAGAGAGCGGCAGACGGGTTGGCAGAGATGAGTTCGTTGGTGGCCAAGGGCTAAGCTCAGACAGTGCGGTCAGCGGGCAGTGTCTAAACTTCAAAGTATACGGCGAGGAAAAATTTGGAGCAAATCGAGAAGGAGTAGATTGTTGTGTGGTCTCGCTCGGTTCGTCACAGCGAAATGTTGTCGGCGTTTTTCGCTTACGATCAAGATAACGGGAGAAATACTGCGGGCACTGAACAGAGAGAAGCTCCAGCATGCTGAAGGTCACACCGGTAGTGGTTGTTCTGCTTTTTGCTTGTCCGGCGTTTGCGCAGAATCCGCCTGCCAACCGTTTGGCGGCGGCCGGTTGCGGCGCGAATGATGTTCGGTTCGAAGTGAAAACGGACAAGAAGCAACAACCGACCGCGCAGCCCGAGGCTGGCACAAGGCGTTGGTCTACGTAACCGGGGCTGCCGCGTCCGACTACATCGGGGTTCACGTTGGAACGCCGCCGACGCGGGTCGGAATCGACGGAACGTGGGCGGGAGCGAACGGTTACAGGTCTTACTTTCCCTTTCCCGTGGAATTGGGTGACCACCATTTGTGCATCAACGTGCAATCGAGGCTAAAGCATTTGACGCAATTTTCTACGACGGCGATCAGCTGAAGCCGGCAAGAGCTACTATTTCCGAAGCAAGACGCCGGATCGTCCGAATACAAACGGAGAACTAATACTTGCGGCGGTCGATCCCGCCGAAGCGCTGGCGACGATCGCCAGCGTCCTTCAGCACATTCCATTTAAAGAGACAATCTGACCCGCTTTTCCGCTTATCGCAACTACGGCTCGACGGAGAGGTCGATGTTGCCGATACCTCCGGTGACTTCTAAGTGGATGGTGTGTGGCGCGTGGCCGAGGGCTGCATTGACGTAGTTGCCGTCGACTTTGGTTAGGCCGTGCGGGGTGACGGCGCCGATGCCGCCTTTGGCGTCGACGGTGACGCCGACGTTTTTGGGAAGACGGATATTGGCCTGGCCGATGCCGCCGTGGATCTCCACGTCGAGGTCAGCTTTTCGATCGCCCGTGAGGTCAACGTTGACCTGGCCGACACCGATTTCCACGCGGAGCTGTTTCAAGTTAACCTCATGGAATTTCAAATTACCCCGAGCGGCGCCCATTTTTACATGCAGGTCAATGGGAATGGCGTTGTTGAGATGAACGCGCCACGTGTTGTCGTCGGGACCGAGAGTGGGGCCGTGATTGTCCTGCGAAATATCGAGGTCGGCAGCATTGCCGGAGACGTGGTAATCCACGCGCGGGCGCGACCAGGCCGCTGAGTATTCGAAATCGCCCTCGACTGCATGCGACGTCCCGCCCGAGATGTTGAGTTCGCCGGCGGGCATTTCAATGACGGCGTTCAGACTGGCTGCGTTTTGCAGGTCGCGGACTTCGCTGATGTGGTCGGGCGCGCGGCCATAGCGGCCATCTGCGTTGGTGAACGCGTGACCGCGCCAGAACAGAATTACGATGACCAGGACGAACAAGAGCACGCCAACAGTCGAACCGATGGAGACGCCGGAACGAGTCTGCCTGGCGCCTTGAAATGCATCCCACATCTTGCCGAGGCCGACAAAGACGAGAATGAGCGGCCAGTAGGTCTTGATTACGGGCCAAGGCTGAAAGCCTGGCTGCCAGTTGCGCAACAAGAAGAGCGCACCGATGGCGACCAACAGGACGGGAAAGACCAGGGACCGGGAACGCAGGGCGTCGTTTTCGGGCATGGCGGAGTGCTCCTAGCTGGTACTACGCACGAGAATGGAAAAGAGTTCAGAGCAGCGGCAAGTATTACATTGGATTGGGGCAAGGGAAAGGCGAGTGCAGGCTGAAAGCGTGTGCCACTGTGCTACGCTGCACGAGAGCTTTCTGAGGATCGCAAAAATGGCTCCTTTTGCGCGGGTGATTTGGACTGTATTGGACAGCGTGGGGATTGGCGCGCTGCCGGATGCGGCGGATTATGACGACGTGGGGCGGTCAACGCTGGGACATATTGCGGAATCGCGCGCGCTGCGGATTCCGACGCTGGTGAAGCTGGGCCTCGCGAACATTGAGCCTTTGGCACATTTGCCGCCGGCCGCGTCGCCGATTGGCGCGTACGGAAAGGGACGGACCCATTCACCCGGCAAAGATACGACGACCGGTCACTGGGAGATGGCCGGCGTATGGCTGGAGCAAGCGTTTCCCGTTTACAAGCATGGCTTCCCTGCCGACTTGATAGCGGAGTTTGAGCGTGCGATTGGACGCAAGACAATTGGAAACAAGCCCGCGTCCGGAACGGAAATCATCAAGGAACTCGGCGAAGAGCACGTGAAGACGGGCAAGCCGATTGTGTACACGTCCGGCGACAGCGTTTTTCAGATTGCCGCGCACGAAGAGATTATTTCGATTCAAGACTTGTACAGGATGTGCGAGATTGCGCGGAAGCTGCTGGACGGGCCACATCGCGTTGGGCGCGTGATTGCGCGGCCGTTTGCAGGCCCCGTGGGGCAGTTTGTGCGGACTTTGCGCCGGCACGATTATGCGGTGGATCCGCCGAAGCCGATGCTTATGGACGTGCTTGCGGACAACAAGGTGCCCGTGTTCGGGATCGGAAAAATCCACGACATTTATAACGGGCGCGGCGTGGACGACTACGTGACGACGAAGTCGAACACCGATGGAATGGAAAAATTGACGGCGGCGCTTAAAGAGCGACCGTCAGGACTGATTTTTTGCAACCTGGTGGATTTCGACATGCTCTATGGGCATCGCAAGGACGTGGAGGGTTTCGCGAGGTCGCTCGAAGAATTCGACGCGCAGCTCGCGCCGTTCTTGCCGCTCCTGAAGGCGAACGATTTGCTCATGATTACGGCGGATCATGGATGTGATCCCGATCCGCGTTGGGAAACGACGGATCATTCCCGCGAATATGTGCCGATTCTGGCATATTCTCCGGGGCACGCGGCGGGAGTAAGGCTGGGCGTTAGAGAAACGCTGGCGGATATGGGGCAGACGATTGCGGAGACTTTTGGCGGAAAGATTCCGCACGGAAAAAGTTTTTTGCAGGAAGTTTCCCGCTAGTGGCCTGCGAAAGCTTTTGACCCGGCGTCAGTTTGCGCCGGAGGCGGTACCGACGGGTTCAATGGGGGCGTAGTAGCCGTTGCGGGTGCGGGCGGAAAGTTTGCCGCGGCCGCGCGGCGGAATCACTTCGACCTGGACGGCGCGATACGTGCCGTCTTTCCGCGTGTTGGTCGGATAGTAGGCGAGCGTGTACTGGTTGCGAATGTCTTTGGCGACCTGTTCGCAAATGTTGTGCACGTCTTCTACGTTTTCCGGGAAGTACGCGATGCCGCCGGAGGCATCGGCAATTTCCTTCAACGCGCGGATCGCTTTCTTGCGGTTTTTTTTGTCTTCATCGCTGAAAAGGCCGATGGTGTAAATAACGACATTCGATTTCTGGATTTCGCGGATAGTCTTTTCCAGCGTGTTGCGGCTGGCGTTGTCTTCGCCATCGGTCACGGCCAGCAGGACTTTCTTGTCCTTGTGGCCTTTTTTCGCGTGGTCCATGGAACCGATAAGCGCATCATAAAACGCCGTGCTGCCCCGTGAATCAATGCGTTCGAGCGCTTCCTTCAATTCCGGAATGCTGCTGGTGAAATCCTTGTCGAGGTCGAGATAGTAGTCGTCGTTAAAATTGACGACAAACGCTTCGTCCTGTGGATTGCTCCCCTGGATGAGAGTTAGCGCAGCTTCGTTCACACGCGGGCGCTTGTCGCGCATGCTGCCGCTGTTGTCAACGACGAGGCCCATGCTGACGGGAATGTCTTCGCGTTTGAACACCGAAAGTTTTTGCTCGGACTTGTCTTCGAGCACGCGAAAATTCTCCAGCTTCAAGCCGTCTACAAATCGTCCGCGGTCGTCGATCACCGTCGTATGCAACACGACGAGGTTGACGTCCTTTCTGATGACTGCGCCCGGCTGTTGTTGCCCCGGAGGGGCGGGTTGGCTATTTTGGGGAGCGAGTGGATCCTGGCTCGGCGCCTGCGCATAAGCAGAAAACAAGCCGAGCGAGGCGACGGACGCACAAGCGTAAATGGCAGCAGCAAGGACACGCCGAACCGAACTAGTGGCTCGGCGCGTAGTACCCTGTTTTTGCATAGACAGAGAGTGGTGGCAGTCCGCGGGGCGGGCGGAGCTTAACTTTGACTTTTCTCCAGCGGGCGTCGTGCGTTTTGTTGCTCGGCCTGTATCCCAGAACATATTGATTTCTCAGCTCCATGCCAATTTTGGTGGCGATATCCGGCAGGTCCTCAATGCGCTCCACGGAGAACACGCGGCCGCCGGTCATATCGGTCACGTCCGTCAAGAGCGAGGGGCCGTTGAGTTCCTCCGGCGTCCGGCTCCGATAACCAAGCGGGTCAAAGATGCCAATGGCATAGAGCTGGGTGTCCGCCTCTTTCACCAGCCGCTTGATATCGTTCTCGTTGTACCTACTATGATTGTCTCCCCCATCGGATATGATGAGCAAGGCCCGCTTGGCGTTTCTTGCACCCCTCATTTGACTCAAGCCGAGGTAGATGGCATCCAGCAAAGCGGTGCGTCCTTTGGTGGCGGTCAGCGCCATGCGGCTCTGAAGGTCTTCCACGCTGTTGGTGAACTCGCTGGTTAGTTCAGCGCGTTCGTTGAAACTAACCAGGAAAAACTCATCGGCCGTGTTGGCGGTCTTGAAGAACTGGACGGCGGCTTCTCGCGCTTTGCCGATTTTGTTGCCCATGCTGCCACTGACGTCGAACACGACGCCGATGGAGATGGGTACGTCTTCCGATGAGAAAGACTCGATTTCTTGTTCCACGTTGTCTTCGAAGACGCGAAAATTGTCGGGTTCAAGGCCGGTTACGAGGCGGTTGTACGGGTCGGTGACGGTTACGTTTACGAGCGCAAGGCTTACGTTGGTGCGAATCAGCCGGTTGGGCTTGATCACGACACCCGGTGTGTCGTGCTTAAAATCGCCGCCTTTTTGTTCCTTTTGGGAGGCGGAGTCGTCGCCCGGGGCCTGCGACTGGGCCAAGGAACGGGTGGACATCAAGAAAAGCGCAGCGAAAGTTACTACAAAGACTTGGTAAAGAACGCGGCTGCCAGTTCTCACGCGTTTCACGGCTCCCCCGTCTCCCGGCTTGCCGGGACGGCCGCGCGGTACGGTCTAAGTGCGGATTCTATCACTCGCTCATTTCAATACAAGAGAGATTTCAGTTCTGTCCAATTTTGGACCATAATCTGGCGCAATTTATTCCGTATCGGGTTAGGGGCGCGCCCCGATTCAACGTGTCGTGGTAGCATCGATATTCCAAATCGCATATTGTTGGGCAGGCATTCGCGATAACCACTATGAGTGCGCCAAAAATTGTCATCGTGATTCCCGCGCGGTACGGCAGCATACGGCTGCCGGGCAAACCGCTCGTCCTGCTAGCGGGGAAGCCGATGGTGCAGCGCGTGTACGAGCGCGCGACGATGGCGAAATTGGCGTCGCGCGTGATCGTGGCGACGGACGACGAACGAATCGTGAAGGCGGTGGAAGCGTTTGGCGGTGAAGCCCGTATGACGCGGCCGGACCATCGCACCGGCACGGAGCGAATCGCGGAAGTGGCGGCGCACAGTGAAGGCGACATTTTCGTGAACGTGCAAGGCGACGAACCGCTGCTCGACCCGCAAGCCGTCGATACGGCGGTCAGTTCCCTGCTCGAAGATCCACCGGCGGCAATTTCTAGTGTCGCCGTGCCGGTTAGAACGCCGGGTGACATCATGGACCCGAACGTGGTGAAGACGGTTCTGGATTTCGACGGCAACGCGCTCTACTTTTCCCGCGCGCCGATTCCGTGGGTGCGCGATACGGCTGCGCATCAGGTGGTGCGCCACTTGAAACATTTAGGACTGTACGTTTTTCAGCGCGATGCCCTGCTCGAATATCCGACTCTGCCGCAAGGCGAACTCGAACGCATCGAGCAGCTCGAACAACTGCGCTGGATGGAAAACGGCTGGAAGATTCGCGTGGCGGAAGTGGAGCATGACGCGGTGAGTGTGGACGTGCCCGCCGACGTTGAGCGTGTGGAAAAACTCCTCCAGAATGAAGGCCGCCCGGCGTGACTCATCGGGCGGCTTCGCAGTTTTGAAATAGGTGCGTTTTATTTTGTCTGCCGAATCATCGAGCCCGCATCAATGTGGTCCTGATGGGTACACAAAATGAACGCGGTGTTCTGATTGACCACGTACGCGACAAATGGATAGGTGGTCGAAGGACTGTTACTCGTCTTGAGCGAGAACGTATTACGCGTGCCCGTACTCGTCGTCCCGTCTCCGCCCAGGGTTAGCCCTCCGGAAACTCCGACATTCAGGAAGATACCCTGATTGGAGCTGAATGCATTGAAGTCCATTGCGCCGGTGGCGTTGTTGGATGCGGCGTCGGTTACTTTCACCTGTCCGACGAAGTCTTCCTCGCCGACGGCTGAAGTCGAATTGTTGATCCCGAGCCCGCTGTAGTTAAAGGCGTAGTTCCCCGCCTCACCGGAAGCGCTAAATGGGCCGCCGGTTTGCGCCAAAATCTGACCATCGAGAACGAATCCATTTTCGACATCTTGAATCAGTCCTTGCGAGGCGGAAGCCATGTACGCGATAAAGCTGTACGCTCCATTCTTGGAAAGCTGTGAGTCCGTGAAGGTGATGGTGACACGACCGCTTCCGGGGAAATTCTGATCCACGGCATAGGTCGTCGCGGAGAGAGTTCCAGACGGTACCGCAAAGGTGCTGCCGTCGTTGCTTTCGTCCTGCGCAATTCCCGTCAGCCCGCCGTTGCCGTCCGCAGTAAATCGTCCTACTCGCGTGTCAGGTATGCCAAGTCCGCCGGCCCCAGCGAGCAAGTAGGCATAGCCGCCAGTAAACGCCGCATTGTTGGCCGGTGCAGCCGTCTGGCGAATCGCATCGCCCACAGTTAAGGATGCGCTGTTGATTTCCATCAAGTGAAGGCGATTGCCGTCCACAACATAGAACACGTAATCGAATTCGGTGCCGTCGGCAAAGAAAGCCAGCGTGCCGCGCCCGAATGTCGAGCCATTCGTGGCATCGAACGTAATGCCGTTCGTCTTATCAATCGTCAGCGGGCCGGAGAGCTGCGCGGCGAAATTTTCATCAAGCACGCCTCCCTGCAATGCACCGCTGCTAAGAGTGAATTGTCCGACCAGAGAGTCTGGCAAGAAATTCTGAGTCTGATCCGGCGAAATACCGGCAAAGTCAAAAACATAGCTGGCGCTCAGGCTGGCCAGTGTGAACGCGTTGGTATTCTGCAAGGCAAAGGTGCCGCTGGTCGTTGCGTTCCCGTCCGTTTGCACGATGAACCCTTGGGTCGGCGAAACCAGGGTGACGCTGAAAATCAGCGGAGTGGACCCCGTGGTCGAATTCGTGAGGTTGATTTCGCCTCTGCCATCCGCGCTCATCGTGTACGTGGTGCCAGCATTGAAAGTCAGAGTTTCATCTCCAGCGCCAACGTCGACGTCCTCGATTCCTCCCTGAATGTTGCCGTTTCCGTCCGCGACAAAAACGCCGATGCGAGCGACTACATTACCGAGCGGATCATTTCCTACCATCGTGAACGCATATTGACCGTTCAAATCCGACTTGGAAAATCCGCCAACGGGGGGCGGCAGGGTCGAAGATCCGCCTCCACCACTGCAAGCCGCCTGAAACACAGCCAGTAGCAAAGACACCGTCAGCAAGCAGCGCTTCATCGCGCACCTGCCTGCTGCTTGGCGGCCGCACGTGAAATCTGTTTGCCGCGAATGCCTGCCGAAACATACGGAATACCGGTCGTGCTCCGCACGGCGATCAGATTGTTACCGACCTGTACCAGCCGTGCCAGAAACACGTTCGAGTCGCCAATCGTGTGGGTAATTCCTACCACGCGGACATTGTTTCCCTCGGAGAGCGTGAAATTGTTCTGCTGCAACAAACGCGCGTCGCCTAGATGAACGTCGACTTGGCCCGAACCGGTCTGCACAATCACGTGTGCTCCAGAGGGTGCCGCGCTACTCTTTTCGACGAATTTCAACACTGTGCCCTGGACCGACTGCTCTTTGCTCAAATCGTACGCCGCGGAATGCAACGCCGGGCCGGACTTGCCTCGCTGAGCTTGCGCCGCCGAACAAAGCAGCAACGCGCCAGCGAGCACTGCCATGCCCGCTCGCTTACTGATAATTGCTTTCATTTTGGACCCCAGTTTAGTTTGATCTTCCGGAACCTCAGGCCAGTACGGCAACTCTCCGGAGACAAGTCCACCCGACAGATTAGATGTAGGCGGCACCGATTCTGGTTTCCGCGGACCGCGGTGATTTGCGCAATTCAGCAACCCGCGGACGGAACCCGGCGCCAGCGCGCATCTCTACCCATAATTCAACACGCAAGAGGCCAGAATGTTTCGCTAACCGGCGCGCAGCAGAAAATATTCCGTTTTTAGGTTGCAAAGAGTTGGATTTGACAGAACGCCGCCGCGTGCCCATAATTATGTGTACGTCAATCCTGTGGAGGTCGAAACAGTCCGGCACATTGGTGAAAGCCTGTGCGGGCTACCCGGATGGCGCAAAAATATATATTTGTTACCGGCGGTGTTGTTTCCTCACTTGGTAAGGGCGTAGCAGCCTCCTCCATCGGTTGTCTCCTCGAAAGTCGCGGTTTCCAAGTCAACCTTCAGAAATGTGATCCGTATCTGAACGTGGATCCCGGCACGATGTCCCCGTTTCAGCACGGCGAAGTGTTTGTGACGGAAGACGGCGCGGAGACCGACCTCGATCTCGGCCACTACGAGCGCTTCACGCACGCGAAGCTGCGCCGCGACAATAACTGGACGACTGGCCGCATCTACGAAACGATTTTGGCGAAAGAACGCCGCGGAGACTATCTCGGAAAAACGGTGCAAGTGATTCCGCACGTCACCGACGAGATAAAAGCCATCATCAAGAAAGTCTCCGAAGGCGTGGACGTCGTTATTGTGGAGATTGGCGGCACCGTCGGCGACATTGAATCGTTGCCGTTTCTGGAAGCGATTCGGCAGATGCGACTGGAACTTGGCGCGGAGAACACGCTGTTCGTTCACGTGACGCTGGTCCCCTACATCGCCGCGGCCGGCGAACAAAAGACCAAGCCGACGCAGCACTCCGTGAAGGAAATGCTTAGCATCGGAATTCAGCCGGACATCTTGCTTTGCCGAAGCGACCGCCATATTCCTGCGGAACTAAAGAAAAAAGTGGCGCTGTTCTGCAACGTAGCAGAATCGTGCGTCATTTCCATGGAAGACGTGGACACGATTTATGCCGTACCTAGGGAGCTAGCGCGCGAAGGTCTGGATAAGCAAATTCTGCGGCTGCTGCGCCTGGAAGATCGTCCACAGAATTTGCAGCCGTGGATCGATCTCGTGCATCGCATGCACCACCCGGCTGGCGAGGCACGCATCGCGATTGTCGGCAAGTATGTGCAGCTCGAAGACGCGTACAAGAGCTTGCGCGAAGCGCTGCTGCACGGCGGGCTGGCGCACAATCACAAGACGGTGATTGACTGGATCGAGTCGGAAGAAATTGAATCGCTCGAAATCGCCGCCGAAAGACTGCACGGCTACGACGGCATTCTTGTACCGGGTGGCTTCGGCAAGCGCGGGATTCAAGGTATGGTGCATACCATTCAATACGCGCGCGAGAACAAGATTCCGTTCTTTGGAATCTGTCTCGGCATGCAGTGCGCCACAATTGAATACGCGCGCGACGTTGCAAAAATCTCCGACGCGAACAGCACGGAGTTTGACCAACAAACGCCGCATCGCGTGATTTACAAACTGCGTGAACTGCTCGGCGTGGACGAAATGGGCGGCACGATGCGCCTCGGCGCATGGCCCTGCAAGCTGGAGCCAGGCTCGTTCGCCCACAAAGCGTATGGCCAAACGGAAATCAGCGAACGGCATCGCCATCGCTACGAATTCAACCGCGAGTACGAAAAACAACTGATCGCCGCCGGATTAAGAATTACCGGACGCACGCCGGACGAGAATTATGTCGAGATCGTCGAAGCGCCGGAACATCCCTGGTTCCTCGGTTGCCAGTTCCACCCCGAGTTCAAATCGAAGCCGCTCGAACCGCACCCTCTCTTTGCGGCGTTTATCGGCGCCGCAATCGAGCATAAGAAAACTCTGATGCGTCCAACCGCCGTGCAGCAGGCCGCCGCTTCCGACAAAGCGCATGCACCCGCAACCGATCCGGCACGCGCTCCCGTCAGAATGCGCGTCGCTCCAAGCGCCACGGCCTGATCATCTAAGCTGAGCGAGAGCGCAATGAAACTCGAGTTTCTTCCGTCAGGATCACCGGATTGCCCTTTACTTCGCCTCTTCGCTTTTGATCATCTTCAAGCCACCCAGTTTCGTGGGCTCTGCCGCGAATTGGCCACGGGAAAGCGTGAAGCATTCGGGATGCCAGATGATTTTCCAGTGGATTCGATGGCAGGATGTCGGCTCAAAATGAAATGTGCTGGTGCTCCCGGCGGAATCCGTCAAATTTCCCTTTCGGCGTTTGAGTGTGTCCTTAATCAGACGGATTGGGATAACATCGCTGGGCTTGTCGACCCGTTCTGTAAATCAGGGGCTGAAGGCTATCAGTGGCTCTGGGAAACTGGGCAAATTTCTCTTCTGTTATCGCTTGACGGAACTTGGTGATTGGCACATTGTCTTTCAGCTCCATTAGGCTCGGCCAATTGACTCTCGGTGATGGAAATCCATTTTTCCTCATTGCCGGCCCGTGCGTCATTGAATCAGAAGCGCATGCACTAAGAATGGCCGAATCTGTCGCCAAAATCGCGCTCGGCGCCGGCGTCCCATACATTTTTAAGGCTTCATACGACAAAGCGAACCGCTCGTCAGTAACTTCATTTCGCGGACCGGGGCTGGCGGAAGGCCTGCGCATACTTGGCAAGATTAGAGCGGACCTGAAGTTACCCGTTTTGACCGACATCCACGAGCCATCTCATGCAGCGGCCGCCGCCGAAGTCGTCGACATTTTGCAGATTCCTGCGTTTCTTGCGCGGCAGACCGATTTGCTTGTGGCCGCCGGAAAAACGGGCCGCATCATTAATATTAAGAAGCCACAGTTTGTTTCACCCGCCGACATGAAAAACGCCGTCGTGAAAGTCGCGTCCACGGGCAACACGAAAATTATTCTCACCGAACGCGGATCGTCCTTCGGTTACCAAAATCTCGTGGTGGATTTTCGCAGCATCCCTCAAATGAAGAAATTCGGATACCCTGTCGTCTTTGACGCAACGCATTCCGTACAATTGCCCGGCGGACAAGGCCATGCAAGCGGCGGCCAACCGGAATATATTGAACCGCTCGCACGCGCCGCAGTCGCCGCGGGAGTGGACGGTCTGTTCCTGGAAACGCACGACAATCCCGCCGCCGCACTTTCCGACGGCGCCAACGCCCTTCCGCTGTCTCAACTCTCTGCCCTTCTCGCGCGCATGAAAGAACTCTCGACGCTTGTTCGGAAATGGGGCGCGCAATGAGTCAGGACACCGCGCGCCGCGTTCTCCGCATCGAAGCGCAAGCAATCCAGGACGTTCTCGCGCGCCTCGACGCTACATTCGATCGCGCCGTCGATCTTTTCTTCGCATGCAAGGGCCGCGTCGTCGTCGCCGGCATGGGCAAATCCGGTATTGTCGGCAAAAAAATATCCGCGACCCTTTCCAGCACAGGCACGCCGTCGTTTTTCTTGCACCCTGCTGAAGCGCTCCACGGCGACCTCGGCATGATCGCCCGCGGCGACGCAATGCTCGCGGTATCTTACGGCGGCGAAACAGGCGAAATCGTAGCGTTGCTCGACGCGCTGAAACGCCTCGAAATTCCACTCGTCGCACTTACCGGCAATTCAAAATCGACGATCGCGCAGGCCAGCGCAGTGGTGCTCGACGCCAGCGTCAACGAAGAAGCTTGCTCGCTAAATCTTGCGCCTACTGCGAGCACGACCGTTGCGATGGCCATCGGCGATGCGCTCGCTGTCTCGCTGCTCGAACGACGCGACTTTCGCCACGACGATTTCGCCGCGCTCCACCCTGCTGGAAGTCTCGGTAAACGCCTGCTCCGCGTCGACAAAGTCATGCACGCAGGTGATGCGCTGCCAAAAATCTCTCCGCAAACGCCGATGCCCGAAGCCTTTCACGAAATGTCCGCAAAAAAACTTGGCATGACCACTATCGTCAATGCCGACGGTACGCTCGCGGGAATCCTCACCGACGGCGATTTACGCCGCCTCATGGAAAAACACGGCGGCGCAACACTCAGCATGACCGCCGCGCAATGCCTGAACCCGAATCCACAAACGGTAAAGCCGAGCATCCTCGCGAGCGAAGCGCTCACCCTGATGGAAAAGCGCCGCATCACATCCGTCGTCGTCGTCGACGACACGCGCCGCGTGCTCGGCGTCGTTCACCTCCACGATCTCTGGGGCCTGCAACTCGTCTGATAGAAACATCGTTGCCTCCGTTACGCGTCTTCCCGCGTGCTACAATTTGCAATTCAATTCTCCGATTTGGAGGACGCTTTGTCGTCCCGCTCTGCAAAAATCCCGGCTTCTCTCAAAAAACGCGCCGCGCAAATCCAGATCGTCCTTATGGACGTCGATGGCACCATCACTGACGGCTCCGTAACGCTCCTCTCGCAGCACGACGGCTCGGCTCTCGAAATCAAAACGTTCGACGCGCACGACGGCCAGGGCATGACGCTTGGCCGCACCGCGGGTCTCCGCCTCGGCGTCATCACCGGCCGCGAATCCGCCGCGCTTCGCCGACGAATGCAGGAAATGGGCGTCGAATTCGTTTACGAAAAGCAACCGCACAAGATCGCTGCGTTCGAGCAAGTTTTGGTCAAAGCTGGCGTCGCAGCCACCGCCGTCGCATTTCTCGGCGACGATCTTCCCGACATTCCCGTGATGAAGCTCGCCGGGCTTGCCGTCGCCGTCGGCAACGCCGCACAAGAAGTGAAAGACATCGCTCACTACACCACGAAAGCAAATGGCGGCAAAGGCGCCGCGCGCGAACTCATCGAACTCATTCTCAAATCCAAAGGTGTCTGGGAAAAATTGATCGACAAAGCTCGCGCCTAGACCGGCCCTCGCCTTCCCTCGCTATAAATTCGCACCGCATTCTGGGATTCGGGTTAGAATCCGCCACTACGAAACATGCAGCCGCGACCGCCGGCGACGATGTTATTCCGCGGTCTGGAGGAAGCATGAAAACGAACTATCTCGCCGTCGCCGTTGCAGCAATCGCCTATTGGATACTCGGGGCCCTGTGGTTTGGTGTGCTGTTCACGAAGGCGTGGATGCAGCTTGAAAACATTTCGCCGGAACAAGTCGCGGCAATGCAGGGCGCTGCTGCCGCGTTTCCGTACGTAATGTCCTTTATTCTGAATTTGCTGATCGCGTTTGTCCTCTCGCAGCTCTGCGCCTGGCGCAACGCCACGACCGCCGCGCGCGGTGCCTCTCTCGGCGTTCTGCTCTGGGTCGGCATCGTCGGTCCAATCACCTACACGACGAGCATGTACGAAATGCGTCCTCTGAATCTATTTCTCATCAACGAAGGCTACGTTTTGGTGGGACTCTGCTTGATGGGAGCCATCCTCGGCGCTTGGACCAAAAAATCCGCTTAGTGCGCGGTAATCGTAATCGCTGACTTTGTCTGCCCAAAGGCGGGTGGGCGTCGGGCTCACGAATCCTGATCAATTACTCTGCGCTGACGCCGCTCTCGCATCGTCGGGGACCAGCAGATTGAGCAGACGAATGATTTGTTTCTGCTCGCGCTCCTGTTCGACAGTGGCCTCCACATTTTGCGCAAGCTGCGCGAGCCGGGCCGACAAGGCTTGCAACGCGACTTCACGCGAGACGTAGGCAGTTTGCGGAAGCGGACTCATCAACCAGCCGCTTTTCGTCTTTTCAAATTCCAGAGACAGATCTCTCCAGCGAGGCTGTGCTCCCGTTTCTATGCCCGGAGAAAAGCCCAACGATTCGATGCTAACTAGAGCGGTTCCGCGCTTGCCCTTGATTTGCACCGCCGAGACTCGCACCTCCCGGTAAACGATGATTGGTCTTGCGGCGCTGTTCAGACCGTGCGTGCGAAGCGATTTGCCGGAACCCTGACTCATTTCGGCAAATGCGGCGGCGACTTCGTCTGGCGCTGGATTTTTCCCGGCCACTTGCAGAACAATCCCTCGAGGGATTTCTGCTATTCCTGGACCAGGGTCGTCAGCGGCAGGAATCAAGTTCGACTCGCGTGCAGGCTTTGACAATTTGGAAGGCGGACGGTTCTCCGCGCTGCGGCTGGCGGCAAGAGTCCCTGGGTTCGTTCGGCGTGCAGTGTCGAGCGTTTGGCTGGCATGGAACGGTTTCTCGGTCATATAGCGGTAGAAACGTGCGATGCCGCGCGACCGCCAGTAGGGCGAGTCATAGAACTGCGTGTCGGGACCCGTTCGCGTAAAGCTGAAGAAAGAATGTTCTTTGGGGTCGCTGACGATGCCGACATGGCCACGCCAAACGACCAGGTCGCCCGCTTGCGGCCTGTGCACACGTGTGAAATTCGCGCTCGCGCTCCCGATGTAGAGTTCGTGCGAACTAGCGTAGTCATAGGGAAAACCCGCTTTTTCGTAAACCTCTTGAACGAGATGCGAACAGTCCGTTTCGGAGCCGGAATCAGCGTCTACTGTGGAAATGGCGACCAGAATGTTGCGACCCTCTATCTTGCTGATTGGGCGCGTCTCGAGCGAATGCACAGAGGCTGATCCGGGGTTCTGACCGAGGTTCTGGCCGAGCGCCGCCGAGGCCATCGTGAGGTACAACGCTGCAAAGATGAGTTGACGCCCCATATTGTAAGTCTCTCAGACCGCGGCGAAGCCCGAGCTGCCATGCCGCGAAGACATTACCGTCCGAGCGTACAGGCCCCCTTATCGGGTTGGGCTGGGCTGGAGGAAAAAAAACGTGCGGGAAGCTTTTAGGGCTGGAAACTAAAACACGGCTACGGGCCCCTGCTAACTAATAAGACGCGCGGACGATGTCCAGGGTTGCAGGCCGATTCTCAGCCGGCGGCTGGCCGGGGTTTTGAGGTTCTCCGGCTCTTGTTACAAAAGAGAATCCGCCGCGACCGGCTTTCCCGAGTCTCACCTTACTTTAGAACGGGCAGCACCAGGCTCGACGCCTGCGCTCCGCCCCGATAAACGCGTTCGGTCGCTTTCTGAAAATCCGCTTCCGTGGCCTTCGAAATATCAACGAACTTCTGCGGATTCCGGTCCGTCAGCGGAAACCACGTACTCTGAATCTGTACCATTATCCGATGTCCGCGACGGAACGTATGGTTCACGCTCGGTAGTGAAAAATTCAGCGCTGTCGGCTGATTCGGCGTCAAGGCTTCGGGCTTCTCAAAACTATTCCGGTATTTCGCACGGAACGGTTCGCCGCGCACAAGTTGCTCGTACCCGCCCATATGCAACTCTTTCGGGCTCGGCTGCGGATCGGGAAAATTCATCGGATACACGTCAATCAGCTTCACGTCAAAATCCGAATCCGTTCCTGAAGAAGACACCCACAATCGCGGCGAAACTTCGCCCGCAAGGGTAATGTCTTCGTCGAGCGGCTCCGTCTCGTACACCAGTACATCGGGTCGTTTCGCCGCAAAACGCTGATCGGCCGTCATGTATTCCCGCGGAACCTCGTTGTCGATCGTCTCCACAAACGGAACCGGCTTCGCCGGATCGCTCGTATATTCATCAAAACCGCCGTCTTTCGGCGCATCAAACGAAAGCCTTCCCTTCGCACTAAAATACAATTTGCGCGGTTCAACACTCTTCGGTGGCCACGAATCGTATCGCCGCCAGACATTCGTCCCTGTCTCGAAGATTGTAATCTTGGAGGTCTTCGCGTCCCCTCCGCCCTTCAAATACTCGCGAAAGAACGGCAGCAAAATCTCCTCGTTAAAATAATCCGAGTTTTTCGCGGCAAAATTCACCGGCCCCAAATGGTCTCCGCCGCCCGGCGCCGCCCACCCTCCATGAAACCACGGCCCCTCCACCAGCGCGTTCGGCGTCCCGGGATTCGCTTCACCGACCGCCCGAAACACGCGATACGGCCCCATAATATCTTCCGCGTCAAAGAGTCCGCCGACTGTCATCACCGCGCAGTGGACATTGTTCAAGTGCGCCGCGATATTCCGCGACTTCCAGAAATCATCATACGTCGGGTGCTGCACCTGATCGTCCCAATAAAAATTCGTGTCCTTCAAATATCGTGTTTTTGCGTTGCTGATCGGCCCCATCTTCAAATAAAACTCGTAAGCGTCATTCGTTCCGAAATCGAATTCAGGAAAGTGCGCGGGCGGCAACTGCGGTTCTGTGTGTGGCTTGAAAAAAGTATAGAAGCCGAAGTTCGCATCGAGCATGAATGCGCCGTTGTGGTATGCGTCGTCGCCCATATAAAGGTCTGTCACCGGCGCCTGCGGCGAACACGCCTTCAGCGCCGGGTGAGAATCAATCATGCTGGCCGCCACGAAAAATCCTGGATACGAAATGCCGTAAAGCCCGGCTTTACCGTTGTTGCCCGGCACATTCTTCACCAGCCAGTCGATCGTGTCGTACGCGTCGGTGCTTTCATCCACATCTCTCGACGCCTTGTTCGCGTCTTTGTGCGGCGTCATTTCAACGAACGTTCCTTCGCTCATAAAACGCCCGCGCACATCCTGGTACACAAAAATAAATCCATCCTTCTCGAATACCGCCGCCGGCCCTAAATGCTTGCGGTAACTGTCTGTGCCGTAAGGCCCCACGCTATACGGCGTTCTCTGGATCAAAAATGGATACGCCTTTCCGGCGCCGGCTTCCTTCGGCACATACACCGACGTAAACAGATGCACTCCATCCCGCATCGGAATCCGAAATTCATATTTCGTGTAATGAGTTTTTACTGCGTTCGGCCCCGGCTTTTCTTCCTCATCCTGCGCGCGAGCGATTGCACCCGCCGCGCCGCAGGCCAGCAGTCCACACATCGCAATTCGCGCCGCCCTCAGCGATTGGTTCCTTAAATTGAACATGGAAGACTCCCGGCACGGTTTGCCGTTGCTGCGAACCTTCGCACAATACTTGCCGCGGCAACCGAAGTCAACGAAACGAACGCGCATCCTGGTTGTAGTTGTCTCTTGACTTAGTATTTATCTTGTGGTATAATTATAAGCGGGGAGCGAGTCAGCTCTCCGCGGCAAACCTGCTGTAACGGTGCACTCGCGCTTTAGCGCCGCTGCGCCGCAGAAAATCCTGCTTTTCGGAGAGTCCGACAGATGTGCCACGACGCAAATTCCGCGCCACCCATCTCTTCCGAACCAAAGACGGCCGTTCATTCGTGTCGCCAAATCCTTACCTCGCCCGGCCAGGCCCAATTCGCCGCGTTCCTCGCCACCCCTGAGGAATCCGCCGGGAGCGGCGTCGTCATACTGCCCGACATTCGCGGTCTCCATCCTTTCTATGAACAGCTCGCGCTCCGCGTCGCCGAACATGGTCACACCGCCCTCGCCTTCGACTACTTTGGCCGCACCGCCGGCACGGCACCGCGCGGCGCATCCTTCCAGCACATGGAGCACATCCTGCGCGTCTCCCGCCAGACAATCGACGCCGACATTCTCACTGCCGCAAGTTTTCTCCGCTCCGCCGCGGGTCTTCAATGCAAAAATATCTTCGCCCTCGGATTTTGTTTCGGCGGCCGCCAGGCGTTCTTTGCCTCCGCTGCACGCTTCGGCTTCAGCGGTGTAGTCGGCTATTACGGCGCGCTCGGCCCCTATCCCAACGGCGCTACCGGGCCGCTGCAACACGCCGCCGAACTGTCGGCCCCGATTCTCGGCCTCTTCGGCGGCGCCGATCACGGCATCTCCGGCAAAGACGTCGCCGCCTTCGACGCCGCTCTCACGCGCAACGGAGTCGACCACGATTTCGTCATCTATCCGGACGCTCCGCACAGCTTCTTCGACATTAAATATTCCGAGCACGCCGCCGCATGTGCTGACTCCTGGCGCCGCGTCCTAGCGTTTCTCGATCGTCGCGGCAACTGATTCACAAACATCAGAATCTGCAGGAGCGAACGCCGCTGGGCACTTCGCTCCCCTCCGCAATGAGCGATTCACAACGGGCGTACCAGTCCTCGCTCGGTCGCCCGCGTATTGCGAACCAACAGCAGCACCAGGATCATTCCCACAAACGGCACTACTCCCGCCGTTACAACGATTGCATCGAAAGAATGCGTCGCCCGCGATTGCATCGCATCGGAGAAATATCCAATCAACTTGAACGCGATGATGGTTCCGATTCCGGCTCCGGTCCCGCTCAGCCCGCTCACAGAAGCCACGGACTCACTTCTATACAAATCCGACGGCAAAACGTTCGCAATCGTGGAAAAGGCCGCGTAACAAAATGTCGCCAGTGCAAACAAAACCGTAATGGCAGCGAGGTTGACCGTAAAAATCGTAGGAATCAGGAGCGTCACACCGAATCCGCCGAACACAACCACCGCCTTCCGGGCTGCGCCCAGCGACCAGCCTCGCCTGATCAGAAACCCGGACGCTGCCCCTCCAAAAAAATTCCCGAGATCGGCCGCAATGAACGGGACCCAAATCGCAATCAATCCGGATTTTAGCGAAATCCCTTTCGCCACCAGGTAAATCGGAAACCAGTCCGTCACAAAAAACCAGACAGGGTCTGTCAGCGCCTTCGCCACGATCGTCCCCCAAGTCTGCGGCAGCTTCAGCAGATCCACCCAACGAGAAGCGGGCCTCGCGTTTGTGTCACCGCTGGCAACATTTTCCGACAAAATCATTTCGCGCTCGCCAGCCGTGATCCGCGGATGATCCTGCGGTAGGAAGTAGAATCGCCGCCAGGCAATCAGCCAAACAAAGCCCAGCACGCCTGGAATGACAAAGGCAGGCCTCAAACCCCAGCGAAAATAAATCGGCAGGATCAGAAAAGGTGCGACAGCGCCGCCTATCGATGATCCGCTATCAAAAAGCGCCGCCGCGAGCGCTCGGTCCTTCTTCGGGAACCACTCGGACACTGCTTTCGTCGCCCCAGGCCAATTCGCGGACTCGCCCACCCCGAGAAAGAACCTTACGAGCGCAAAGCTGGCGAGACCTCGAGCGAAAGAAGTGCAAATCGACGCGATTGAATACCAGATAACTGACAGAGTCAGTCCACGGCGAGTGCCAATCTTATCGATGAATCGCCCGCAAATGGATTGCCCAAACGTATACGCAATCCGAAACGCAATCAGAACATTCGCGTAATCCGTGTTGGTCCAGTGAAAATCCTTTTTCAGGTACGGAGCAAGAAGCGACAGCGCCTGCCGGTCTATATAATTGATGACCGTCGACGCAAACAGCAATCCACCGATCCACCAGCGCAGATTGCGAATTCTCGGTGCCTGAAACGAAATGCCATCTGGTGTGGATGCCATACAGAGTCGGTCGCCTCGCGATTCCACTGCACTCGCAAAACACGTGAAGTCTACCGCTAAATAGAATGGGAAACCGCTTGGCTCAACAGCGAGGCAGACTCCCTGTCCAGGTAGATCGTTGTGTTCGGATGTCTGCGCAAAATGGAAGCCGGCGCGTTGGGACTTATCTCTCCCTCAAGACAGGCTTTGACCGCCGCCGCCTTTCGCGCATCCGGTACCACGGCAATAATCTCCTCTGCTTTCAAGATCTGCCGTATCGACATCGAAATGGCGCGAGTTGGCACTTCTGCGATGGACGAATACCAACCTTCGTTCACCTGCTGACGGCGGCAAGCTTCGTCCAACTCGACAACAAGGTAAGGCTCGTCCGTTTCAAAATCCGCCGGCGGGTCGTTAAACGCAAGATGCCCGTTCTCTCCGATTCCCACAAACGCCAAGTTCACCGGCTGAGCCGCCAACCCCGCGCCTGCTTCTCGAATCACTTCCCCCGTATTCCGTTCACCATCGAGCAAATGGTGCCGCGTGATTCCCGTCTTTCGAATCAACCGCTCCAACAAATATTTTCGGAAGCTCGCCGCATGCGTGATCGGCAACCCAACATATTCATCGAGATGGAATAATTCCACTCGTTCCCAATCAATGCCTGGAGCGCTCGTAAGTCCTTCTAAAAACTCAAATTGCGAAGCCCCAGTAGCTGCGATCAGCCGGGCCAAATCTCGTCCCGCAAGAATTCTCTTCAGCGATTCCGCCGCGTGCCTCGCGGCAGCCGCGCCGACTTCCTGCTTGTCTTGCAATATCTTTACGTCCAATGTCTGGCCCCTTTCCTCATCCTTCAACCTCCACTCGCTTTCCCAACCGGCACGCTTCGTAAATTTTCTCCACCAACGCCACGCTGCAAAGCCCCTCCACTCCGCTGCACCGCGGCTCCCGGTTCGTCCGAATCGCCTCAATAAAATCCTCAATCACCGCACGATGCCCTCGCACGTCGCCGACCGCCGCCGAATTCGCGCTGGAATTTCGATCGTCTCCCATGCTCTGCAGTTCACTCGGCTTATTCCGCAAATCCGCCGCAAGCAGCCGGTCGTGTTCGATGATAACCGTTCCCTCGCTGCCGGTAAGCTCAACGCGACGCGGATAGCCCGGATACGCCGAAGTCGCCGCCTGGATAACTCCCATCGCTCCGTTTCTAAACTCCAGCAACGCAACCAGTGTATCTTCCGCCTCTATTTTGTGCAGCGCCGTTCTCTTCTCCGCCTGCACGCTCACCACATCTCCAAACATCCAAAGTAACAGGTCAACCGTATGGATCGCTTGATTGATCAACGCACCGCCGCCATCCAGCGCCAGCGTTCCCCGCCACCGCGAATCACCGTAGTAGGACGTCGGACGAAACCACTTTACGCGTGCGTCCGCCAAAATCGGCTTGCCCAGAATCTCCGCGTCCACCCATTTCTTTACCTCGATAATGTCTGGCTTGAAGCGGTCCTGAAAAAAAACGCCCAACTTCACTCCCGCTTCGTTCGCAGCCGCAATCAACTCCCGCCCCTTACGCGTCGAAATTTCCAGCGGTTTCTCGGTCAGCACATGGAGCCCACGCCGCGCAGCGGCGATTCCCTGCTCCGCGTGCAAACCAGACGGGCTCCCGATCGCCACGAATTCCATCGGCCGGTGCCGCAAGAACTGCTCAAAATCGGAGTAAGCCGTGGCGCCGCACTCGCCGCAAAGACGCGCCACTTTTGTGGAATTGCTGCCGTAAATGGCGGAAACTTCCACGCCCGGAATGGCCATCGCGGCCCGCGCATGCGTTTCAGAGATGTTCCCGCTGCCAATCAGTCCTAGGCGAATGGTCATGAAGTTTGCTGCCGCTTCCTAACGCCGCAAAATTGCCACGCATGTCTCTATCACAATTTCAGCAAACATTGTAATCGCGAAGGCTTGCCCGCAACACTGGCCACGTCGCGCTCTCTCAGGCGATAATATCTGTTCTTCTCAATTCACTGCTCAAGGCAGGTCACTTTGCTTCACGCATGGCACGACGTTTCTCCCGGTCCCGAAGTCCCTCGCGATTTCCAAGCCGTCATCGAAATTCCACTTGGTTCGAACGTCAAATACGAACTCGACAAAGAGACCGGCCTCCTGAAGGTGGATCGCATCATTCACTCCGCCGTTTTTTATCCCGCGAACTACGGCTTCATCCCACAAACCTACGCCGAAGACAACGATCCTCTCGACGTACTCGTTCTCTGCCAGGAACCCGTCCAGCCGCTCGCACTCATCAAAGCGCGCGCCATCGGCGTCATGACCATGGTCGACTCCGGCGCCAGCGACGACAAAATCATCGCCGTCGCCACGCGCGACCCCGAATTCAGCGATTACATCGAAGCCCGCGATCTTCCGTCGCACCGCCTCCTCGTCCTTCGCCGCTTCTTCCAGGACTACAAGCAGCTCGAAGGCAAACAGGTGCAAGTCGAAGAGATTCGCCCCGCTTACGCCGCACTCACCGTCATCGAAAAAGCCCTCGCGCGCTATCAGGCCCTCAAGCCCGAACTGCTCAATGCAAAACACGACTAGCAGCCGTCACACAATTGCGACCGGGGAGGGCAAGGCTTCAGCAGTTGCAGAAAGAATCGCCAGCGTGTCATTCCGCGAGCGGTTTTTGCTCGCGGAATCTACTATTTCTCCGGTCTTGGCAGGCGTATTCGGCGGAGACGGCCCCTAATAGAAAAGCATTATTCTTCGGCGCAAGCGAAATTGTTACCCTCTCGCACTAAATTTGCTCTTGTAGGGGCGGCTTTCTGAAGCCGGCCTCTTTTGCAGGGGAGATTCTCGTCATGAGGAAAGTTTCCATGTGGATCGGCATCAGTTTCGGCGCGCTCGTCGTCATCGCGTACATCGTCCTCAGCGTGATGGCCGGCGGGCCCAGGGACGCCCTCTACATGTTTCGCTACGCACTGCCTCACATGCACCGCGGCAATCTCAAGGTCGGCGACTCTGCTCCCGACGCTCGCCTCCTTGCGCTCAACGGCACCGACCACTTTCATATTCGCGAACGCACCGGCGCCAAACCACTCGTCCTCATCTTCGGTAGTTTTACTTGACCGCCCTTCCGTCGCCAGGTCGGCGACATCGTCCAAATCTTCAACGACTACAAGGATCACGCCGATTTCCTGACTGTCTATATTCGTGAAGCGCACCCCACCGACGAATGGCAAATGAAGTCCAACCTCAAAGAAGACGTCTGCTACGCCCAACCCACGACTCTGGAGCAGCGCCTCGCCATTGGTAATGATTTCACCAAACGCTTCAAGTTTCCGCTCCCGTTCGGCGTCGACGACATGTCCAACGCTGCCAACGACGCCTACGCCGCCTGGCCCGAGCGCCTTTACATCGTTGACGAATCTGCCCGCATCGCCTACCGCGGCGGCATGGGCCCTTTCAACTACAATCCAAAGGAAGTCCGCGCCTGGCTCGCCGCTCGCTATGGCGAAGTAAAACACCCGGAAGCGAAACCGTCCGACAAAGACAAACCCGCAGAAAAGCCCGAACCGCCCAAATCCGACGCGCCTGCAAAATCGTAAATCCCTTTAGTTCGGTCTTACCCTTGTCCATTCCCACGGCCATGCCCTTATTCCGCAGTTTGCACCGCGCTCCAACCGCAGGTGGCGAGTATTTTTTGCGTTCTAGTACCACTACGCGAACGCGGACCGCTGGCAGGAATACGTGACAAACCCAATTGTTTCTTAGATTTGGGCAGTTCTCAGCCAGTCGTGTTTGGCTCGGTAAATGCATTTGTCTTGTCTAAAGTGGGTTGTGCAGGAGGTAGGCATGTCCAATTTACGCAGTGAAGTGAGGCTGCTTCAGTTCAGAATGTTCGTGGCAGTTTTGGCGGCGCTGATTCTCCTGCTCTCCGCCGCAAGAAGTTACGCGGACAATCGCGTGATGGGCGAAGTGCAGTTTGAAGGCGCAAGCAAAGTCGAGCAGGACTCCGGCGTCTGGATCGATGGACAGTATCTCGGCTATCTGAAAGAGCTCAAAGGTGACAAAAAGGTGATGCTGCTGCCTGGCGAGCACGAAATCAGCGTACGACAGGCGGGCTTTGAAAATTTTGTGCGCAAGCTTGTCGTCGAACCTGGCCAAAAGCTAACACTGCGCGTGGCGATGGAAAAAAGCGCGGGATGGCTGACGCCATCGTCGACAGCGACGCTAAAGCTGACGGTACAGCCAAATCGAGCCGCCGTATTTCTCGACGACTCATACGTAGGCCATGTCGGCGAATTTGGCGGGAAGTTTCATTCGATGCAAATCGCGGCGGGAAAGCATCGCATCAAGATTGAGCTGCCCGGCTACCGGACTTTCGAGACGGAACTTAACCTTCTGGCAGGACAGAAATCGGAAGTAAAGACGGACCTCGTAAAGGGCAGCATCAGACAGAACGACGCAATGGTCAAGCAAGCCGCCCAGCAAACCGCAGCTAACCCGCGTTAAGTTCGGGCCAGGTCCCGCGGCGGCTTGCTCGTCGCCGCGATCTTAGCGGTCCGGCGCAAGAAACAGGACGAGCGGCGCGGACGAGCATCTCACCGGGAAGTCGGGGACGGACGGGACGTTGCCTCGAATTCGCCGCTTGCTTGACGAGGCATCCCAAATCCAAGTTCGTCGCAAACTCTAGTTCCCTCGAACTAGTGCCGTCGCGATCGGTAAGATCTTTTCGCGCGGCACAATTCCCTGCCCTTCTAGCGCTGAATAAAACTTATCCGCGTCCAAATTCTTCAGCGTCTCGATTTTTCCTGACGGCCAACGAATCTCAACACTCTCAATTTTCTTCGCCGCGCCCAATCCAAAATGCACGCGCAAATCGTTCTGCGATAAATAACTCCCGCCGCTGTGAATCTCTTCCGTTTGCGTCACGCCGCCCGCCGTAATCTTCACGCGCGCGCCAATCGCGAGCCGGTTGCTTTTCGTCCCCGCCAATTCAAAACTCACCCAATGCCGCTCCGCCACGCCCGCGTTTCGCAAAGTCCCCGTATCCGACAAGATCCCCATATTCCGTAAAATCATCGGCGCGCCCGTCAAATCCTCCACCACCACATCCATATTCCCGTCGTTGAACAAATCTCCCACCGCCAGCCCGCGCGACACGCGCGGCTCCCGCAACGCCGGCCCCGCCTGCTCGCTGGCATCGCAAAATGTCCCGTTGCCCAAATTCATGCTCAGCACTTTCGGCTCTTTGTACCGCGCACCGGACGTCAGCGTATCCACCTGCGGATAAACGTGCCCATTCACGCCAATTAAATCCAGCCACCCGTCGTTATCCAGATCCACAAAAGCAATTCCCCATTTCACGTACGCCAGCGACGCCATCGCCGTCCCGCTCTTGTATGCAACGTCGTTGAAATTCCACTTCCCTTCATTCCGGAATAAATTCACATTCTCATCCGAAAAATTCGTCACCGCAAGTGACGGCAATCCATTGTGCAAATAATCTCCGATCGCAATTCCCATCGACGCCTGCTCAGAACCGTCCTCGCTCACCGCCGTTCCAGATTCCAATCCAATCTCTTGAAATTTCCCATTCCCCACATTCTTGTACAAGAAATTCGGCGTCGAATCGTTCGCCACGTAAATATCCGGCCGCCCGGTATTGTTGAAATCCGAAAAAATCACGCTCAATCCGTAATACCCCGAAGGATCGCTCACGCCGAAGCTCTTCGACACTTCCGTAAACGTCCCATCTCCGTTGTTGTGAAACAGCGAATCCCCGGCGCCCTTCAGTCCGCGCGGTCCGCACTGCACATCCAATCCTCGATATTTGCAATTCGGCGATTTCCCGAATGCCGGCAAATCGTTCAAATGAAAATCCACATAGTTCGTCACCATCAAATCCAGAAACCCGTCACCGTCGTAATCGCCAAACGCCGCGCCTGTACTCCATCTTCCATCCGCAACGCCAGCCTGTTTCGTCACATCGGTGAACGTCCCATCGCCATTGTTCCGGTACAAAACATTTCCGCCGAGGCATGTCACATAGATGTCCGGCCAACCATTATTTTTATAGTCGCCCACCGCTCCGCCCATCGCAAAACATGGCATCGCAATTCCCGCCCTGTCCGTCACGTCCGAAAACGTTCCGTCGTGGTTGTTGTGATAAAGCGCGCCGCGCGCCTTTTCTCCCTTAATCGCCATGTCAACGGTTGGCGCATTCGTAAAATATATGTCCAGCCAGCCGTCGCGGTCGTAATCGAGCAGCAATACGCCGCCGCTCATCGATTCCACAACGTATTTGCTCTCCGGCGCCGAAGCGTGCGTAAATTTGATTCCCGCTTTTTCCGTTACGTCGATAAGTTGCGGAATAGTTTTACCGGTACACTTCAGTGACTTCGCCCCGGGCGGAGGAGGCGGCGCCTGCTTCCGCGCTTCCTGCCCGCGCGCGATTTGCGCGGACAAAATCAGCGCCAAAGATGAATAGAAAAACCTGCGCAGAAAATTCGCACTCAGTGGATGGCCGCGATACAGTAGCATTTTTCGCCTTCTAGGCTACACTATCGAACGGCTCAACACACTTCTGCGAGTTGTGTCCTACTCCGCCGAGAAATATTCCGGAGCGCGTGGTGAAGAATTTGAAACACAAGCGAACCCCGAAAGAAAACAACGTCGTCACGCTCAAAGAAGTTGCGCAGCATGTCGGCCTGACGCCTGGAACCGTTTCGGCGGTGCTGAACAATTCCGCGGCGTCGCGTTCGATCCCGGAGACGACGCGGCAAAGAATCCTGGCCGCGGCGCGCGAGTTGAAATACCGGCCCAATATGCTGGCGAGAAGTTTGCGCGTGCAAAGAACTTTTACGATTGGCGTGATCCTGCAGGAAATTGGCGACGCGTACGGCTCGGTCGTAGTCGGCGGCATTGAAGAGTTTTTGAGCGAGCGCGATTTTTTCTTTCTGACCGTGGCCCACCGTCACAACAAGAAATTGTTGCAAACGTATTCCGATCTTCTGATTTCGCGCGGCGTCGAAGGATTCATAACCGTGGACACTTCGATTCCGGAAAAGCCGGCCCTGCCTACGGTGGCGGTGGCAGGCCACAAATACGTTTCGGACGTTACGAACATCACGCTCGACCATCGCAAAGCGGCGGAAATTGCGCTACATCACCTGAAATCGCTCGGCCACGAAAAAATCGCATTTTTGAAAGGCCAGTTCGAGAGTTCCGATTCCGCGGTGCGCTGGGAAGCGATTTGCGCCGTTGCACAGGAAATGAACATTACGATTCGACCGGAGCTGGTGGTGCAGCTCGAAGGTAAAGAGTCGACGCCCGAACTTGGTTACCCGTTCGGCAAACAATTGCTTGCGAGAAATGTTCACTTCACTGCCCTGTTCGCGTACAACGACATTTCCGCGATCGGCGCGATGCGCGCGTTCCAGGAAGCCGGAAAGCGCGTGCCGGAAGATATTTCCGTCGTCGGATTCGACGACATCGATTTCGCGAGCTTCGCGCGGCCAGCACTGACCACCGTAAGACAACCGCTAAGAAAGATGGGGCGCATCGCTGCGAAGACTTTGCTCGATTGGATCGAAGAGAGAGCCGAGTACACTCCCGAAATCGCAATCGAACCGGATCTGGTGATCCGGAACTCCACGGCGCCTGCACCGAAAAAGTCGGGCTATTGAGCCAGCACCGAATTCGCGCGGTCGGGATCGCCGTCATTGCACTTACGGGAAAATCATATTTGTGCGCGGTGATATAGTTCCGCTGTTGCGCGTGCCATTCGACACAAGCCATCATTGCCAACCGCTTCGACGGGGCAAAAATTGTTCCGCGAATCGCTTGCGAAGCCTGCCACGGTCCGGGAGCCAAACATGTTGACGCAATGCAAGCAGACGCGGCGGCAGGAATTTCATCGACGAGCGGTGAATTCATTTTCAACCCCGGGCGGCTGGGGCCGGCGGACGCGGTGGATTCTTGTGGCGCGTGTCATGGAACATGCCGCGACGTCAAGCTGTCGGGAGTACGAGGAATTGCAAATGTGCGCATGCTGCCGTACCGGTTGGAATCGAGCAAATGCTGGGGCCCAGGAGACACGAGGCTTCGTTGCGCGGCGTGCCACGATCCGCACAAGGAAGTCAGTACGGACTCGGCGTCGTACGATTCAACCTGCTTGAGTTGCCACCGAACTTCCTCAGCGCAAACCGCGGACGTGCAGCACGCGGCGAAGCCTTGTCCAAACGCCGCAAGCAACTCTACGACTTGCCACATGCCAAAAATCGAGATCTTTTTCATGCACGGCGCTTTCACCGATCATAAAATTCAAATTGCCAAAGCCGACCAGCCCTATGTCAAGTGACAGCGGACGTGGCGGCTTTGGCAATTTTGCGAATCGTTGCTAACCGAAATTACTTCCGGCAGTCGAATCCAGCCGATTTCTCCACTTAGAAATTAGCGGTGATCGTGGTCGTCCTTGTCGCGGCCCTTGTGTTTGCCGTTGTCGTGATGGTCGTCATGATCCTTCCAGCGGCCGCGGTCGTGATCGCGGTCCCGGTCCCAGCGATGGTCGTGCTCGAAGTGGCCGCGCGGGCCATCCCAATAGCCGGCGTAGAAACGTCCGCCGTCATGGCGAGGGCCGATCCAGCGCGCGCCCTCATACGGCGGTTGCGTCCAGTAGCCGCCATGCCAAACGTAATGACCCCGCACCGGATACCAGTAGCCTTCAACCCAGACATAGTTTGGACCGGGTTCGACTGGACGGACAGCGTAGACGCGCGGTGGCGGCGGCGCTCCGATTTGAATACCGACTGAAACCTGACTGAATGCCGCAGGAGCTCCGACAAAAATCGTGCCCGCGAGCAGTAAAGATCCTATACACGTTCTGAAGTTGAGTTTCATGATTGTGCCTTTCCCCCGCGTCCTGAAGCGCTGCGGGAATTGCCTCCGTCAAGGATCGAATTAGGTGCAGCCGCAGAAGAGCTGGGGCGGTTTGCGGTGCGGTTCTGATGTTTCCATCGTACAAGGGTGTAAACACCCTGGAGCAGAAATTGTTGCGGGTTGTGATTGGCGTGGCACGTGCGCCGAGGGGTTACCCCTACCCCCTTTTTTGTAAGCCTTGAAATCAAAGGGACTTTAGGGGTGGCTCTGTTGACATGCTTGGAGACGCATCTACGGGTCACCCACCCGAGTTACCGAGTTACGACGCTTATCGCCCGTAGCTTCGGCTTTGCCAGATGCGTTTTCCGTTGTGGTTGATGTAGGCCACGATTGAATCTTTCCAGATGCCGACGTAGGCAAGGCCGTCGTGAAATGGATTGGCATCATCCCACGCGGGCTTTACCGCCCACTTGCCGTTCTTGTCCAGATAGCCGAGCTTTCGAGGAGATTGCGAGTCGGATGTCGCGAGCGAGAGCCCATCAGAGAGCGGCTCGGCAAAAACGACATCTTGCGGAAGCCGGGCCATCGTAGTTCCAGACTTATCAATGAACATCCAGTGGTCTTCCGTCTGAACTGGCGCAAGTCCTTCAGAAAACTCTCCACCCTGGTCGAATCGCGGTTCAATCACAATGTTTCCGTCAAGGTCCATGTAGCCGAGTTTGCGGTCGCGACGGATGGCGATCAGTCCTTCCGAAAAACGAATGCCATCGAGAACGACCGCCGCTGGTTTCGCGATGAAATTCCCGGAAGAATCGATGATCCAATCGCCGTTTTCTGATTTAACGCGCGCACGGCCTTGCGCAAAAGGAAAAGAGAGAGAGTAGGGACCCAAAACGAGCTTCCCAGAGCGATCATAGAAGTTGGCACCGCCTCCTGGCTCCTTCTGTCCGAACAAGAGGCCACCCGGTCCGTCCGCAGCCGACAAGGTTCGAAACAGAGGCTCGGCGACCCAGGCTCCGCTCGGATCAATGACGCCGACAGGATGTTCGGGCAAACCCGTATCGACAATCGCAACGCCGCCGTGAAAACTTTGCGCAGTGCGATAGCGAAAAGGAATTACTTGCGCACCGCTTCGATTGATGTAGCCCCATCGGCCCTCATATTCCGCGGCCGCCAAGCCTTCCGAAAATGGCTGCACGGATTCAAAGCGCGACGGTATTACGACATGTCCGCGATTATCGATAAATCCCCAAGCGGCTCCAATCGGTGCCGGAAAGAGTGGCCGTTCCTCGTTCGGCTCATGCGAGCGGCTGCATCCCCCGAGAGTTACCAGAATTGCCGTCAAGACAATCCGGCTAAACTTCCCAGTCTGAAAACCGCGTAAGCTATGCGCTAAGGTGCTGGTCATGAGAATCCGGTCCAAAGCGGCAATTCTGCTCGCACTCTGTCTACCTTTTGTCTCCTGCTCACGCGGACCAAGATATGAATTTCCTCTGGTTCAAAAATATACCAGCCAAGCGGGAGATGTCTTTTATTTCCGCCCGCGCGATGGACAATTTGTGCTGGTCGAACGTCGCAAAGCGTTGGCCGTTGCGATTGCACCGGAACCAGGCATCGAAGCATTCTCCTACGACGATCAGATCAGAGTGAGCCGTCCAATGCCACAAGGCGAAATGTTGGAGAACCGGACATTGCTTGAACAACTGGCCGCCGAGCAAGTCCTTGCCATTAGCGCAGACGGACGACTCCTCGCCGGCGGCGACACCAACGGCGTTATAAACATTTGGAATGTCCCGAACGCAACGCTGAAGGCTCGGTTGAAGGAACCGAGCGCCATCCTGAGTTTGGCGTTTTCGCCGGACGCCAGTTTGCTGGCGATCGGACTGGCCAAACCGGCTGAAGAACCCTCGGACACTGTTTGGATTTATGAGATTCGTGGTGAGAGCACGCAACGTGGCTTCGGCCGTAGCGCGGCGCCGTCCCTGGCCTGGTCAGTCGACGGTCGCTGGTGTGCCGCAGGATTTGACGACGGATCCGTCCTTCTGGCGGAAACCGGGACCTACAGCGAACCGCAGCGAATCACATTATCTACTTCTCCGGTCGCCGCGCTAGCCTTTCATCCGTCTGGATTATTCCTGGCCTCGGCTCATCTCGACAAACGGGTCCTGCTGACCAAATTGCCCAAAGGAGAAGCGGTGTTCACCTTCGAGCCGGCCCTACCACCTATTTCGTTCTTTCCCCGAGTAATCGAGCGCGTGGCTTTTGATGGGACCGGTGGCCGCCTGGCAGTGGACTACGCGGACGGTGACATTAGAATTTGGGACTGTTCCGCTCTGGCGAAATCTCTAACTAACCATTCTAATGTACATTAAATAACTAGACACGACCGCGCCAGATGCGCTGTATCCTGGGGTATGGGGAAGTCGTGCCCGCTTTCCGAAATGGAGCGCGAGAAACTCCAGCAGTGGACCGCTGCACGCCCGAAGTCGGCCTGCTGTGCCGCGCGCGGCTCCCCCGACGAGAAGGGGCCTTGTGGGACCGTTGAATGGGCGGACGACGTTTGGTTTGGATCTTACGACCAATCATCTGTAGGATGCGGAGGCACTTGAGCGCTTCGTAATGATCTCAATTTTCCTGGTTTCGCTCCTCTCCGCATCACGGGCGGTTTGACTTTCAATGGCATGGGAGATTTGCAGGTGCCCACAATGGGAACGATTCACAACAAGCGAGCGTTCGTCGGTGGCCTGATCGCCGGTGCCGTGCTCAGCATGGGTGACGTGTTGCTGTACGGATCTGTCCTGAAGGCGCCAATGGAAGCAGCCTGGAGAGCGGCCGGGAGGCCGACGATGACCGATCTCCAACGGACCCTCGAAGTGCCGGCGTCCATCTTCCTCGACTTTGTGGTCGGCATAGTCCTCATGTGGTTGTATGCGGCCATCCAGCCCCACTTCCGCGCCGGCCTCGGAACTGCGGTGAGAGCCGGGCTAGTCGCTTGGTTCCTGGCCGCATTGCTTTGCGCGGCATTCATGTTTCAAGGGGTGATGCCGCTAGGCATCATGAACATCACGATACTCGTCCTGCTCGTGGAGTATCCACTCGCCGTGGTCCTCGGCGCCAAACTCTACATGGACGGCGCCGCTATGGCTCCGCTTTCTTGAAATTGTAGATGATCTAGACCGACCATAATGCATGCATTTGCAGCGACATATTTTTGGCGTAACTGAGATGGATCCCCGGATACGCGTTGGGTTCCTTGGTGTCCGTGAAATAAACTAGGCAATTCATCATTTCCGCTTTCTGGTTTTGGGGCTGGTGCAGCCGGGCTTGATCTGCTCCAGGGTGCGGCGACAACGGCTGAGATTTTCCTGAATCGATTCGACAGTCGCGGTCCACACGAAAGCTTTGGGATTCTGGTTCCGCGCTTTTATGAATGCTTCAATGGACGCCTTCAAGTCAGGTACGCTCAGCAAGACGCCACGACGGATAGCCTTGTTATCCAAGTGGCCGAACCATTGCTCGACAAGATTCAGCGAACTGGAACTGGTGGGGACGAAGTGAGGCACAAACCGCGTTTCAACCACGCCTTCACCTTGGCATGCTTGTGCGTCCCGTAGTTGTCCATGACCAAATGCAAGGGAACATCGCCGGGAACTCGGCGTTGAAGCAGCGCCGGAATCTCAAGAACTCCTGATGACGATGCCTCTCGTGGCATTCACCGACGACCTTGCCCTGTAAGGTATCCAGCGCGGCGAACAGGGTGGTCCTGTCTAGTTATTTGTCGGACGCCGGGAAGGCGCACCAGGTGGGCGAGATTTTCATGGAACTAGTTCCAGACTTTTGGCGTGAAAAGGGGTATCTTGTGGGCGGCGGGCGCGGGAGGGTTGCGGACAAAAGCCGGGGCTTTGCCGGAGTGGAAGCGCAGCAGCAAAAGTTTGAGAGAAGTTTACGTTGAAGTCCTTCGGGCATCTTCCTGGATGCCCTCAGGATGACAAGCTCACCAGACTTCGATCTGGTTCCAAGCGGGAGGAAGCAAATGGTTACGCGACGGGAGTTTATCGATGGCGTGGCGGTGAGCGCGGCGAGTTTGGCGCTGAGGATGACTACTTTGGGGACGACAGCGAAGAGTTATGCAAGGATTGCGGGCGCGAACGAACGGCTGAATTTTGCAGTGGTTGGGCTGAATTCGCGGGCGTATGCGCATTTGTCGTCACTGAAGGCGAACCAGAAGGCGGCGCGGATTGCGTATGTGTGCGACGTGGACGCAAATATTTTGAACAAGTTCGCCGCAGAGACACAGAAAGAGATGGGCGAGGCGGCGATTCCGTTGAAGGACTTCAGGAAAGCGCTGGAAAGCAAGGATGTGGACGCGATCACGATTGCGTCGCCGGATCACTGGCATACGCCGATGGCGATTGCAGGATTGCAGACGGGCAAGCATGTGTACGTGGAGAAGCCGTGCAGCCACAATCCGGCGGAGGGCGCGATGCTGGAGGCGGCGCAGAAAAAATACGGGAAGCTGGTGCAGATGGGAACGCAGCAGCGGTCTTCGCGGCACACGATTGAAGTGATTGAAAAGATTCGTGCGGGAGAAATCGGGCGGCCGTATCTGGCGAAGGCCTGGTACAGCAACACGAGGAAGTCGATTGGCATGGGCAAAGAAGCAGCGGTGCCTGCGACGCTCGATTGGGAATTGTGGCAAGGACCGGCGCCGCGGCGGGCGTATCGCGACAACGTGCATCCTTATAATTGGCACTGGTTCCGGAATTACGGGACAGGGGAATCGCTGAACAACGGGACGCATGAGGTGGATGTGTGCCGGTGGGCGCTGGGCGTGGATTTTCCAAAAAGGGTGACGTCGTCGGGCGGGCGGTATCAGTTTCAGGATGACTGGCAGTTCTACGACACGCTGGTGACGAGCTTTGAGTACGAAGACAAAATGCTGACGTGGGAAGGAAAGAGTTGCCAGGGAATGCGTTATTACGGGCGGGATCGCGGGTCGGCGATTCTGGGAACGACAGGAACCGTGGTGGTGGATCGCGATGGGTATGAGATGTACGACCTGCACGGAAAGAAGACGAATGAGGTGAAAGCGGGGGGCGGAACGTCCTCAGCGGATCTGGTGGGGCGCGATTCGATGACGGACGCGCACTTTGCGAATTTTATTGAGGGAGTGACGAAGGGCGGTAAGTTGAATGCGCCGATTGAAGTGGGAAATGTGGCGGTGACGATGCTGCAGCTTTCGAACATCGCATGGATTACGCAGCGGGAGTTGCACCTGGACACGAAAGACGGAAAGATTCTGAACGATGCGGAAGCGATGAAGATGTGGGGACGAGAGTATGAGAAGGGATGGGAGCCGCATGTTTAAAGGGAAAGAGGCTTCGAGGCGGAAGTTTGTGAAGGCAGGGGCGATTGCGGCGGCGGGGATGGCGATGCCAGGTGGCATGTTTGCCGGCGGAAAAAAGAGCGAATCTAAAGATTCGCGACTACAGGAGATCCGGCTGGGGATTGCGAGTTACACGTTCCGGAATTTTTCGCGGGCAGAGATGATTGGGTTTTTGAAGCAAGCGCATGTGTCCGATATGAATTTGAAGGACACGAAGGATCATCTGCCGGCAGACGCGGTGGAGGAGATTAAGGCGCTGGGAGATTACTTGTCGGCGGGGATAAAACTGCATGCGGCGGGGACGATCTATTTTCCGAAGGATGAAGACGCGGATATTCGGGCGAAGTTTGAATATGCGAAGCGCGCGGGAATTGGCGTGATCGTGGCGGGCGATCCGGCGCCGACAACTTTGCCGCGGATTGAAAAATTCGTGAAGGAGTACGACATCAAGTTTGCGCTGCACAATCACGGACCGGAGGACAAGATGTGGCCGTCGCCGCTGGATGTGTTGAAGGCGATGAAGGGCATGGATGCACGCATGGGCTGTTGCATCGATGTGGGACACACGGTGCGAGCGGGAACGGACGTGGTGGCCGCAATTCGCGAGGTGGGGCCGCGCGTGTTTAACGTGCACATGAAAGATTTGGCGAGTTTTACGGAAAAGGAGAGTCAGGTCGAAGTTGGACAAGGAAAGATGCCGGTGAAGAAGATTTTTGAAGCGTTGACGGCAATTGGATATGCGGGATTTGTGGATCTGGAGTATGAAATTAATGAGAAGGAACCGTTGCAGGGAGTGATCGAGAGTTTGGCGTTCATGCGGGGAGTGATGGCGGGGATGGCGTAGGAAGACCGTTAATGGGCTACACCTCGGCTCGCTCGGGACAAGCTGCAGTGCAAAGAAGGGCGGACTGAAAATCCCGCCCCGACACAATCGAGAGAAAGAGCGAATCCAAAGATTCGCCACTGCAAAAACGAACTAAATTATTAGCGGCGGGCGCCAGCGGCTTGGGCGGCTTTGCGTTTTTGGTCGGTGAGGAAATCGGCGTAGGGACCTTTGAAGTCGTCGATATGGCCGTGGTCGAAGTGCCAGATGCGCGTGGCGACTTCGTCGAGAAGGTCGTGGTCGTGCGTGACGAGGAACACGGTGCCTTCGTATTTTTGCAGCGCGATGTTGAGGGCGTTGATGGATTCGAGGTCGAGGTGGTTGCTGGGCTCATCGAAGATTAAGACGTTGGGCTTGAGGAGCATGAGGCGGCAGAAAAGGATGCGCGCGGTTTCGCCGCCGGAGAGAGCTTTGATGGGCTTGGTGGCGTCATCGCCGCTGAAAAGCATTTGACCGAGAAGACCGCGCAAGGTTTGCTGGCCGGCGAGCGGATCGAATTGCGCAAGCCACTCAATGACGGTGGTGCCCGAAGTCTTGTCGAGGTCGTGTTCCTGCGCGAAATAGCCGACGCTGGTTTCGTGACCCCAGCGGACGGTGCCGCCGTCGACGCCAAAGTGACGATCGGATTCTTCGATGAGGCCCGGCGCGTTGCGAACGAGCGAACGAAGCAGCGTGGTCTTGCCTACACCGTTGCGCCCAAGGAGGCCGATTTTTTCGTTGCGGTCGACATTGGCAGAGAAACTGTTGATGACTTTTAGGTCGCCGTAGAATTTTTTGAGTGATTTAAACTCGAGCGGATGGCGGCCGGATGGCTTGGTCAAGTCGAATTTAATGAACGGGCGTTGAATGTTGGATCGGGCGAGTTCGGTGGTTTGCAGGCGTTCGACTTCTTTTTTGCGGGAGGTGGCCTGCGCGGAACGGGTGCCGGCGGAAAAGCGCGCGATGAAATCCTGCAACTGGGCGATCTTCTTTTCGCGCACCTTGTTTTCGGATTCGATGCGCGCGCGGACGGAGGTTTTGGCGAGAACCATGTCGTCGTAGCCGCCAACATAGGTGATGACGGATTCGTAGTCGATGTCCGCGACGTGAGTGCAGACTTCATTGAGGAAATGGCGGTCGTGCGAGATGACGATGAGGATGCCTTCGTAGGAAGTTAGGTAATCCTGGAGCCAGTGGACGGAATCGAGGTCGAGATAGTTGGTGGGCTCGTCAAGAAGGAGCGCGGTGGGATTGCCGAAAAGCGCTTGGGCGAGAAGGACGCGAACTTTTTGGCCGCCTTGCAGCTCGCGCATTTTGCGTTCGTGGAGTTCTGAAGGAATGTCGAGGCCGTCGAGAAGAATTGCTGCGTCGGCTTCGGCGGTGTAACCGCCTTCTTCGCCGACGATGCCTTCGAGTTCGCCGAGGCGCATACCGTCGGCGTCGGTCAGTTCTTCATGTGGCTTGGCATAGAGGGCGTCGCGCTCCTGGAGAGTGGCCCAGAGGACCGAATTGCCCATGATAACGGTGTCGATGACGCGAAAGTCGTCAAAAGCGAACTGGTCCTGGCGAAGGACGCCGAAGCGCTTGGGCCGGGAGACGTTGCCGTTCGTCGGTTCGATCTCGCCCGTTAAGATCTTCATAAGAGTGGACTTACCGGCGCCATTGGGACCCGAAATAGCGTAACGGCGGCCTGCCATGAACGTGCAGGTGACATCCTCGAAGAGGACGCGGGCTCCGTACCGCATAGACACGTTATTGACCGAAAGCATAGCCCTTAATTGTACCGTGAAAAGGAAAAATCTGGCGAGTCGCTCGGCGAGAATATTTTTGTTTAAAAAAGGGCCGCAAATAATTTGCGGCCCGTCGGGCAAGACTTGGCAGTTTACAGATTCCAACTGAAGTATTACGAACAGCCCTTGAAGTCAGTGCGCGCAACGCTGGTGAGTGTAGCGGGCAACGTGACAAGAGGCATGTTATTGATGTCGGTCGTCGTCATGATTTCCGAAGGGGAGCAATCCGCGAGGCCGCCACTGTTTGGCAGTGCAGCGCGAGCATTGACAGTGAACGGGACTGGCGGAGCGGTTGGCACGGAGTAGCTGAATCCGGACGAGGCGAAAACGCCGACGCTGGGATTGCTCGCGGGAACGACGAGAGTGTACTGGGCGCAGTTTGTGTTGGCCGGAGCACCGGTCGGGCAAGTGGTGCTCGCAGTGATTGAGACCAAGCCGGTCGAGCGAACGGCGGAAGTTGTTTGCGTGGCTTGAATCACTTCGAGCGGGATGGTGATTTGCCTCGTCACGGCGGGACTGCCGAAGGAGATTTGCTGGAGCGCGGAAACGCTCACGTCCACTGACGCGGCGGAGGTGCCAGTTGTTGCAGTGACAAACCCTTGCAACGTAGCTGGTGCGGTGGCGGTGGCTTCCGGTTGGAGCGGAATCGCGCCGAGATTTGCGCCGTTAGGAATGTTAAGAACAGTGGTTGCGTTATACGGAAGATTGTTGGGACCGACCGCGACGGCAACGATATCAAACGTCCCAGTTGGCAACGGGCAGAAGCGAAAATTGCCATTTGCATCGGTGGTGGTCTCCATCATGATGCGATCGACGCCGGCGCTGTCGGTTTGTTCGATGGCCACGAGAACATTTCCGGAGATGGAAGACTTTGTGACGGCATCAATGACTTGACCGCCGATGCCGGAGTTGTTGGCGCTGACTTGACCCGCCGTTAGAGCGGGTTTCAGGCGAAATGTGCCGTTGCCTTCGCGGACGATGGAGGCGCACGCGTTAAAGTCAATATTCAAGTCAACGGACTTCCCTGCTTCGACGGTGATCGGACCGCCGACGATCTGGCCGGGAGGAATTTTGAGGCCGGTATTGTCCTGGCTGCTAAGGGCTAGTTCGTGAACGGAATTGTCACTCAGGACGACGCAATTAAAGCCATTGCCAGCGCAGGCGTTGTTGGCAGGTATCGCGGCAGAACTAGCCGGCGTGTTCGAAAGAAGGAGAAGGCGAATCTGCTGGTAGCTCCCGACGGGGAGACTCGCGGAGCCGAGCTGAGCCAGAATGCAGTTGGTTTGTGCGGTGGAGAACAAGTCGATCTGCATAGGCTGGCTGGCGAGTTGCGGAGCGAGTTCCTGCCAGCCGGGCGTGCTGTCGTCGGCGGTGGCGCTGAGATGCGCCTGAACAGAGCGAACGGTGATAAATACGTGAGTGAATTGGCCATTGGGCGGCATGCAGCTAGGGGGATCGCTCAAGGAGACTTGAATCATGCCGGTGGCAGCGGTTTGCTTGGAGGAATTACCGCCGCCGCAGCTTGCGGCGGGGAGAATTAAGATTAAGGCGACAGAGAGTGTACCGAAGACGTGGAGTGACTTTGCAAAACTGGAAGGCCGAGGGTTTGACATGAGATGCCTTTCTGACCCGGGAAGCGCGGCAAGAGAGAACCGAGCTGGATATATACGTTCTAGTACGATGGAATCTAAACTGAAAAATCTCACGGGGGACAGAGGGCGTCGTACAAAGAATGGAGCAATGGGGCTTCCAAATCAAGGGACCCACGAGTGCGCTGCAATTCAATAACTTACGAGATCGGTTGCGATCAGAAGGCAACGCGTCAAAGAAAAATCTTCACCCTGGGCGTGTAAGAACATCCAAATTTGCGAATGGTGGTCATGGTGCGGCGTGTGTGGGCATTCATCCGACTTTAACTTGACATTGATTTGGTAAACGAATATTAACGAAGACCGCGCGTCTTATTCCTCGCTTCAAGGGAGGCGAAATGCAGGCGTCACGCAGGGATTTCCTGAAGGTAGCCGCCGTAGGAGGCGCGGCAGCCGCAGTATTCGGCTTCGATTTGCAGCCCGCCTTTGCCGAGCTTAGATCCTTAAAAATAGCCAGAGCTAACGAGACGCGGTCAACGTGTCCTTATTGCTCGGTGAGCTGCGGCGTGATTATTTACACGATTGGTGACCGGGCGAAAAACGTGACACCACAAGTAATCCATGTGGAAGGCGATCCGGACCATCCGATCAATCGCGGGACGCTGTGCCCGAAGGGTTCGTCGCTGGAACAAGATATTTTGAATGACCGGCGGATTATCAAGCCGCAGGTCCGGCGGCCGGGCGGAACAGAGTGGGAAGACATTTCGTGGGATCAGGCGCTGAACGAGATTGCGGCGAAGGTCAAAAAGACGCGGGACGATACGTTCATTGAAGTGGATGCCAAGGGAAGCCGGGTGAACCGGTGCGAATCGATTGCGTGGACGGGTGGATGCACGGACACGAACGAGTTTAATTATCTGGTTGTGAAATCGATGAGAAGCCTGGGCGTCGTACATTTAGAAAACCAGGCCAGAGTTTGACACGGCCCCACGGTCTCAAGTTTGGGACCAACATTCGGACGCGGGGCGATGACCAACGGTTGGGTGGACATCAAGAACACCGACCTGATGCTCATCATGGGCGGGAATCCGGCGGAGAACCATCCTTGCGGCTTCAAGTGGGCGATTGAAGCGAAGCGCAATCGAAACGCAAAAATGATTGTAGTGGATCCGCGGTTCACGCGAACGGCGAGCGTGGCGGATAAGTTCGCGCAGATTCGCGCGGGGTCGGATATTGCGTTTTTGGGCGGGATGATTCGCTATGCGATTGAAACGGATCGCATTGCGAAAGATTACGTCGTGAATTATACAAACGCGGGATTCATCGTTTCGAACAATTTTAGATTGCCGGAAGACGAAGGCGTGTTTTCCGGATTTGACGAGAAGGCGCAGACGTACGACCGCGCGACCTGGAATTACGCGGGCGCGGCACCTGTGCAGAACAAACCCGGGGCACCTCCGGCGCTGCCGCTAATGCCGGAAAAGACGGAGTTTGATCCGACGCTGCAGAATCCGCGGTGCGTGTTTCAACTGTTGAAACAGCACTATTCGCGGTACACAGCGGAGATGGTGGAGAAGGTTACCGGAATTCCACAAGCGAAATTCGCCGAGCTTGCGGACATGTTTACGTCAATCCGCGAAAAAGGCGACATGAAGAAAGTCGCGACGATTATCTACGCGGTGGGATGGACGCATCACTCGTTTGGGACGCAGATTATTCGCACCGCAGCAATGCTGCAGTTGTTGATGGGCAACGTGGGGCGCGCGGGCGGCGGCGTGAATGCGTTGCGCGGACATTCGAACATTCAGGGCGCTACGGATATGGCGGGGGTGTTCGACGCGTTGCCTGGATATTTGAAAGTGCCGAATCCGGCGGATGGAAGTTTTGATGGTTGGATGAAGCGGATTACGCCGAAGCCTTCGAAGCCGGGAAATTGGGATTCGTTCAACTACTACGGGAATACGCCGAAATTTGCGGTGAGCATGATGAAGGCGTTTTACGGCGACGCGGCGACGAAGCAAAACGGCTGGGCATACGATTATTTGCCGAAAGTGGACCGCAACTATTCCTGGGTGCAGATGTGGGACAACATGTACAACGGGATCGTGAAAGGAATTTTTGCGTTCGGAATGAACGGTGTGGCGATTGGGCCGGACACAAAAAAGAATATTGAAGCGTTGAAAAAAGCGGAATGGCTGGTGGTGGGTGAGATTTACCCGGACGAGACGAGCGAGTTCTGGAAGTCGCCCGGTATCGATGCCGAAGAACAGAAGAAAATTCAGACGACGGTTTACCGTTTACCGTGCGCAGGTTTTGCGGAAAAGGACGGGACTTTTACCAACTCCGCACGCTGGTTGCAGTGGAAGAATGCGGCGCTGCCTGTGCCACCCGGTTGCAGGCTGGATCAGGACATCGTCGCGCAGTTATTTCTGAAGGTGCGCGACCTTTATAAGAAAGAGGGCGGAAAGTTCCCTGACCCGATTTTGAAACTTACGTGGAGTTATACGAATCCGGCCTCGCCTTCGCTGGCGGAAGTGCTGAAGGAGATCAACGGGAAAACCACGGTGGACGCAGAAGATGCAGCGACGAAGGCGCAGCTAAAGGCCGGGAATCAGTTGCCCGGTTTTGCGTGGTTAAAGGACGATGGCACGACGGCGTGCGGAAATTGGATCTACTGCGGGTCGTTTACCGAAGCGGGAAATTTGACAGCGCGGCGAGACGCGAGCGATCCGTCGGGCATGGGCGTGCACCAGAATTGGGGCTGGTCTTGGCCGGCGAACCGACGCGTGTTGTACAACCGCGCTTCGTGCGACCTCGATGGAAAACCTTGGGATGCTTCACGCCGGCAAGTGTGGTGGAGCGAAGCAACGCAGAAATGGGTTGGCAACGACGTGCCGGATTTCAAGGCGGATTCGAAGCCTGCCGACCACATGGGACCATTCATCATGAATGCGGAGGGAGTGGGACGTTTGTTCGCGCCGCTCGGCGCGTTTGCGGATGGGCCTTTCCCCACTTTCTATGAGCCGATTGAAAGTCCGACGGACAATTTGCTTCATCCAAAGCAGACGCACAATCCAATCGCGAAAAAGTTCAAATCGGCGTTGGATAAATACGGTACCGCGCAAGACGGATACGACATCGTTTGCACGACATACCGGCTGACGGAGCACTACCACTACTGGACAAAAAACAACCCGATGAACGTGCAACTTGTGCCGGAACCGTTCGTGGAAATTCCGGAAGAGATGGCGCAGGAGCGCGGGATTTTGGGGGGCGACCGCGTGAAAGTGGAAAGCGCGCGCGGCCAGTACATTGCGAAGGCGATGGTGACGAAACGCATCAAGTCGATGCAAATCAACGGGAAGAAGACGTACCAGATCGGCATTCCGATTCACTGGGGCTATCGCGGGATTGCGGAGGACGAAGGCAAGACGGAGAAGACGCCGGCGAACATGCTTTCGCCTGCGGTAATCGATCCGAACGCATTCACACCGGAGTTCAAAGGGTTCCTTGTGAAGGTGACGAAGGTCTGAGCGATGAGCCAAGCAACATTGCGCGTGCAAAAAATATCGGGCCACGCCGGAAGCGTTCCGGGCGAGGACACACAGCGGCAATACACGGTTGCGAAGCTGGTGGACACGACGACTTGTATCGGGTGCAAGGCGTGCGAAGTGGCATGTGTGGAATGGAACGACATGCCGTTTTCGCCGACGACGTTTGACAACACCTATCAGACGATGCCGGAGACCCGTTGGAATTATTGGAACCTGATCACATTCAACGAGCACGAAAAAGAGGATGGCTCGTTGATGTGGTTGATGCGGAAAAATCAGTGCATGCACTGCGCGGAGCCGGGATGCCTGGCAGCCTGCCCAGCGGACGGAGCGATCGTTCAGTACACGAATGGCATTGTCGATTTTCAACAGGACAAGTGCATCGGGTGCGGCTACTGCATCAGTGGCTGCCCATTCAATATTCCGAAGTTCAATAAAGAGACGAAGCGCGTATACAAGTGCACGTTGTGCACGGACCGCGTCAGCGAAGGACTGGAGCCGGCTTGCATTAAGGCGTGTCCGACCGGATGCCTGCACTTCGGCAGTAAAGAGGACATGCTGGTGCTGGCGGAGCAGCGCGCGAAGCAGTTGAAGGACAACTACAATTTCCCGAACGCCGGTGTTTACGATCCGAAAGGCGTTGGAGGCACGGGCGTGATTTATGTGCTTCATGATGCGACGCAGCCGGAACTTTATGGCGGGCTGCCGAGCAATCCGTCGATTCCGCTGATGGTGAAGTTGTGGAAAGGGCCGCTCAAGTGGCTCGGAAACGTAGCAATGGTCGGCGGATTGATTGGGCTTTTTGTGCACTACTTGCGGTTCGGGCCGAAAGACCGGGATGACGCGCCACAGGAAGGAGCGAAGCCGTGAGCCAGCCGGACCAGATTTTGCCTCATGGCCGGGTACTGCGCTACGCGTTTAGAGAGCGATTGAATCACTGGCTGGCAGCGTTTTCCTACATTTATCTGTTGCTGACTGGCCTCGCGTTCTGGTCGCCGTGGTGTTTCTGGATCACCGCGGTGTTGGGTGGCGGACAAACTTCGCGAACGCTGCATCCATGGATTGGACTGATCTTTTTCATCGCGGTGATGCGGATGTATTCGTTGTGGGCGGCCGAGATGCGTTCGACGGACGCCGACAAGAAATGGTGGCGTTCGCTGCATCATTATGTGCGGAACGAAGACGACAAGATGCCGCCGGCGGGACGCTACAACGCAGGGCAAAAAGCGCTGTTTTGGAGTTTTTTTTACGGAGCAATCCTGCTGCTTCTGACGGGAATAGTGTTGTGGTTTCCCGAGAGTATTTCCTGGAACATGCGCTGGCTAAGATACATCGCGGTGTTTTTGCATCCGGTGGCAGCGCTCGTGACGATTGCGAATTTCCTTATCCACATTTATATGAGCGTATTTGCGGAACGCGGTGCGTTCGGAAGCGTGATTCGCGGCGACGTTTCGCTGGAGTTCGCGAAGCGTTATCATCCGGGCTGGTATGATGAGATCGTGGGCGGACGCTCTTCCGCACCGCGCAAATGACGATTGGGCGACAGAAACTCTCCGAATACGACAAGCGAATCGAGCGGGCCAAATACCTGGCGGCGGAATATTCCTTCGCCGCGAAGCCGCTGAAGTTCTACGAGCAAATCACGCAGTTTCAAAGAGGGCTGTTTGCGACGTTGGCTAAGGAGTGGGGCCAGGCAGCGGTCGCGCCGACTGGAGGCGCCTTCCGTGCAGAATTAAATTTGACGGTTCTGCTGCCACAGTATTCGAGCTTTCTGGCGCTGGTGGAGGCACACGCGCCAAAGCCTCTGGGCGCGGCGGCGACCGACGCAGCGCGGGAAGGGTCGGCTGCGTGGGTAGAGTCGCTCGCCAACTACTGGCAGGATGGCGGCAGACCGGACGAAAACGGAATGTCGCGCTCGGATAGCGGCAGACCAGTGCTGCGAGAATTTCTGGCACGCGGATTTGTGCAGGCATACGCGGAATTTGTCGGCGAGGCGATGGCCGGCGGCGACGCGGACGGGACGCCGTATCTTTGCCCGAGGTGCGATTCCCTTCCCTTGCTAGGCGTGTTGCGTCCCGAGGGCGACGGCGGCAGGCGATTCTTACACTGTGCGTTTTGCGCGCACGAGTGGGGATTCCGCCGAATTTTGTGCCCGGCGTGCGGCGAGGAGCGCGAGGATAAATTGCCAGTGTTCGTGGCGGAGCAATTTCCGCATGTTCGCGTGGAGGCGTGCGATACGTGCAAACACTACCTCCGGACAATTGATTTAACCAAGGACGGAAACGCAGTGACGGAAGCAGACGATTTGGCAGCGATACCACTGACGCTGTGGGCGCAGGAATACGGTTACACGCGGATTCACGCAAACTTGCTTGGTGCGTAAAAGTTCACATTAGCAAAGTCAAAGCGACCGTCTCCGTTTACGTGGCGCTTTCCTTGGCTGACTCGGAAGGCCCCATGAAGTAATGGATTGCCGGCGTGAAGACCAACGAGAAAACCATCGAACTGAGCAGGCCGCCGATAACAGAGACGGCGAGCGGCTGCAGCATTTGCGAGCCCGCTCCAATGCCGAGGGCGAGCGGCAGCATGCCCGCGACGGTGGCAAGAGCTGTCATCGCAATGGGACGCAGACGGCGGCGGCCCGCCTGAATCATCGCGTCGTGGGGCGACATGCCCCATTCTCGAAAGTGGACTTCAGCGTCAAGAAGCAAGATGCCGTTCTTTGCGACGACGCCGATGACCATAATCATTCCCATGAACGAAGCGACGTTGAACGTCGTTCGCGTAATGAGAAGCGCAGCGAATCCCCCAAAGGTGGAAAGAATCGCAGAAGCGAGAATGGCTGTCGGCGCGGAGAATGTGCGGAATTCGAACAAAAGCACGGTGAAGAGCAATAGCAGCGCGAGAAGAAAAACTTTCAGAAGTTCTTTAAACGATTTCTGCTGCTCTTCGTATTGACCGCCGTATTCGATGCGGATGGACGCGGAAAGATGGAGATCGTTGACGGCTTTCTGCACAGCACGCATACCGTTGCCGAGATCGGTTCCTTCGAGGCGAGCGGTGACCGCAACAAGGCGCTGCAAATTCTCGCGACGAATTTCGGTTTCACCCGGAGTTTGGGTAACGGTGGCAAGGGCACCGAGCGTAGCCGTCTTGCCGGTGCTGCTGACGAGCAGCGTGTTATTCATTCGCTCGAGCGTCGAGCGATTTTCCTGCGGAAAGCGGATGCGGATAGTGTAGGCGCGGCCGTCGCGCACAACGGGCGTGGCGGCGGGCGCGCCTTCGAGGACGGCGAGTGCGTCGGTGCTGACCTCGTCGGGGGTAAAACCTGCACGGGCAGCGACGATGGGGTTGACCTGATACGTCACAGAAGGGCCGCTAATGGTGTCGTCCACGCCGTCGAGGACGTCTACGACGCCATGGACCTTGCCGATGGCTTCGGCGACGCGCGGCGCGGTCTCGTTCAAGAGTTTGCCATCTTCGGCGAAGAGTTTTATGACGACAGGCTCGGGCTGGCTGGTGAGATCACCAATCATGTCCGAAAGCAGCTGAACAAATTCGATCTTGGTGGCTGGTTCTTCTGTCGCGATCTGTTCGCGGAGATCGGCAATCACATCGTCGACGGAACGCTTGCGTTTGGCCTTGAGTTTTACGGTAAAGTCTCCACGATTTGATTCAGTGACCGCGGCGAGGCCGAGTTGAAGGCCGGTGCGACGAGAGGTGGTTTCGACTTCGGGCGCGGCGCGGAGAATTTCTTCGATGTGCTGCAGGATGCGGTTCGATTCAGCGAGTGAACTTCCGGGAGGAGTGAAATAGTCCAGAATGAAGCCGCCTTCGTCCATTGTTGGCAAGAGTTCCGTTTCCAGGAGCCGATAGGAAACATAGGAGAGAACCACGATTACGAGAGAGCCCGCAATGAGAAGGATGGGGCGCTGGACGACGGATTGCATGACGCGGGCATAGAATTCCACGCCGCGTGCGAACAGACCGGAAGCAGGTTCTTCCCCTGCCGCATGACCCGCGGGCGGAATCGTTTCCTGCGATTCCGTCCGGCGGACGAGATATTGGCTCAGAGTCGGCGTCCACGTCAGCGCGAGTAGAAGAGACGTGAACAGCGCGACGGACATAGTGATGGCGAGCGCGCGGAAGAAGGTGCCATAAACACCAGTCATAGAAATGAGAGGCACGAAGACTACGATCGGCGTGATGGTTGAGCCCGTTAACGGAATGATGAGTTCCCGGAGTGCGTTCGTCACTGCGTCAATGCGATTTTGCCCGCTGTCGCGGTGCGCGACGATATTTTCGAGGACGACGATGGCGTCGTCGATGACCAGGCCGACCGCGGCGGCTAGGCCGCCGAGTGTCATGAGGTTAAAGCTTTGACCGGTGGCGCTAAGAATGATGAATGTGATTAAAAGCGTGACGGGAATGACGAGTCCTGCGATGAGTGATGTGCCCCAGTCACGAAGGAAAAGAACGAGAATCACCGACGAGAGTAAAATGCCCAGACAAACGGCGTCGCGAACGCTGGCGATGGAATCGTGGACGATGGTGGACTGATCGTAAAACGTCTCGAGATGAACGTCCGGCGGAAGAGAAGATTTTAACTCGTTGACCAAACCGTGGACTTCCATCGCGACGTCGAGCGTATTGCTTTCCGGCTGGCGATTCACGTTGAGGAGAATCGCGTCCTTGCCATTCGAAGTGACGACCGTGTAAACCGGTGCATCGGAAGGTGCGACCGCGGCGACATCCGCAATGCGAATAGGCACTCCGGCCGGGGAATTTTTGATGCTGATTTGGCCAAGTTCCGCGGGTGTGCGAACCTGACCGCTGACGAGCCCCAGCACGAGGTGGTGATCGCTTTCGATCAAGCCGGGGGATTCGATGACGTTGGTCCGACGAACCGCTTCAAGAATATCGTTCACGGTTACGCTCGCAGCAACGAGACGCGCCGGATCGGGCATGACCTGGAATTCCGGGACCCGGCCGCCCTGCACGATCACGCTGGCGACCCCGTTGAGACGATTCAGGCGCGGCTTGACCTGGTACGTGGCGATCTCCCAAAGCTTCGAAGGGGGAATGCGATCGGACGTGAGGCTGTAACCGATGACAGGGAAAACGGCGAACGTGAGGCGATGTGTCTCGACTTTTGCCGTCGGAGGGAGTTCGGTTTGCAAGCGCGCGACGACGGCATCCACGCGCTGAAGCGTGAGAATCATGTCCGAATTCCAGTCGAAGAACAGATCGACTTCCGCGGAACCGCGGCTCGTGATGGACTGTACGGTCTGGAGGCCCGGGACGCTGTTCACGGCTTCTTCGATGGGCCGCGTGATGGTGACGAGCATTTGGTCGATGGGCATCACGCCGTTGTCCACGCCAATGACGATGCGGGGAAAGTCGGTCGAAGGAAAAACGGAAACGGGCATTGTGAGGGCCCGATAGCCGCCGACGACAGCGAGGCTGACGATCAAGAAGAGTACCGGCCGCGCGAACCGGTGGAACCACGGGAGATTGGGCTGCGCGGATAAGCCCTTTTGCGTGGAGCCGGAAAGGAAGGACATGCTCGGCTAGTCCTTCTCGGGAGGAGCTGACGAATTTGGCTGCGGTGACGCTGCTTCTTTGTCACTCGAAGCCGGCGCTTCAATTTTGACCTGTGTTTTGTCGGGGAGAGCGTAGCCGCCGGACGTGACGACTTTGTCTCCAACATTCAGACCACTCGTTACCTGAACGCGATCTTTGCCGCGAATGCCGATCTGTACGGTTTTGATGGAAGCGTGACTGTCTGGCGTTGCGATAACGACATACTCGGAGCCGTCGTCATTTTTGTACACGGCTGAAGCGGGAACGGTGAGCGCATCTTTGGCGGACCGCGCGGTCATGAGCAGTGGAGCGGTCATGCCAGGCTTCAGCGCGGCGTTCGGTTTGTTCGATTGAACCCATACTTCCACCGTGGTGCTGCCGGGATCGAGGGCAGGGCTAACAAGAGAGACTCTCGCCGGAACCGGATCGGAACCGCCCGGGACTTCAATCTGAGCGGAGTTGCCGACTTTAAGCGCCGCGGCGTCCGATTGCGCTACGTGGGCTTTCACCACGAGCGATGACGTATCCATGACGGTCAGAATTGGCTGATTGGCGGTGGCGAGTTCACCGGCATATTGCGGACGCTCGGTGACAACGCCATCGATGGGGCTGCGAATTTCCGAATAGCTGAGCTGCGCTTCCGCGGTGAGATACTTCCCTTTCGCAGCGGCAAGCTGGCCTTCGGCGGATTTCAGGCTTTGCTTCTGCCCGACGCGCTGCAAGTCGGCGAGCTGACGTTGTGCGACCTCGTATTGCGTGCGCGCCTGCGCGAGTGAGACCTGGGCCGAGTCCAGATCGCGACGAGGAACAGCGCCCTGATCGAAAAGCTCTTTGCGACTGTCGTAGACTTTTTGCTGAGCATCAAAATTGGCTTTCGCGGCAGCGGCGTCCAGCTCCGCTTTCTGGATTTCCTGGGGAAGGCTGGCGGCTGTCGTCGTGGTGTAGCCGGCTTGCGCTTGCTCGAATTCACCTTTGCTCTGTTGCGCCGCCCCGGACAGATCGGCATTTTCCAAAATCGCCAGCAGCTGGCCTTTTTTTACACGGCTTCCGCGCTGAACGAGAAATCGTTTGATTGTGGAGGTAATTTTCGGCGAGAGGATGGCTTGTTGCAGAGGGAACACGACGCCTTCGGCGGAAACGGTCTGTTCGATTGGACCCTTTTGCGCGGGCTCGACTTTAACGGAGACAACGGGCGTCGGTTCCTTTTCCGATGCGCCGCATCCCGGCATGAATGCGCAAACCAGGAACGCGATTGTGCGTTTGGCTGTCGCGAGGGTACCCGACGTAGGCACTTGCAGCCGCTGCATCATGGCGTTGTGAGCTCTCCGGTCAGTGTTTGTAAATTGGCAAGCGCGACGCGATAGCGCACGGCGCCGTCTTGAAAAGCGGCGTCGCTAGCCGTCGAGGTGTTTTGTGCGTCAACAACTTCCAGAATATTCGTTTCGCCGTTGCGGTAGCGAAGCATCGCCAAGCGAAGGCTTTCTGCGCCAAGTTGCGCTGATCGTTCGAGGTTCACGAGTTCGATCGAGGCCGTCTCGGCTTCGTGGAACAAGGATTGAATCTCGGCCAGAAGCTTGCGTTGCGCTAGCGACAGTTCGCGCTGCGCTTGCGTCTTTTTCAACTCTGCTTGTTTGACGCGGCTTTGTGTGGCGCCCCAGTTCCAGACGGGGATGTTCAGAGATGCCACGACCGACGAGCCGAGATTGGAGATGCCGTCGGTGCGCGTGGCAAAGCGCGCCGCATCGATCCCATAAACATAGTCGAGGCTGATCGCGGGAAAATATCCGGCGCGAGATGCCAAAACTTCGTGACGCGATTGCTGAACCGTCGAGAGCGCTACACGCAGATCGGGATTATCACGCGACGCGCGCTGCTCGACTTCGGGCAAGGTGGGAAGGGCAACGGCAGTATGCAGGTCGTCAGCCAATTCAAAATTGTCGGTGAAATTCGGAAAGAGGAGCACGGCGAGATCGAGACGGCTGTTCAGCAGAGCCAACCTGGCTTCCTGCAATTGACGCTGGCGGTCGATTGCCTGCAATTCGGCTTTGATGACGTCGGCGTGGGCCACTTCGCCACCATGTTCAAGGCTTTGCGTAAGCTGGAGAAACTTCGCGCCTTCATCGGCCGCTTTCGTAGCGGACTCGAGTTTCTTCTGAGCCGCGAGAGTCGCGTAGTAGGTTTGCACCACGGTCACAACGAGGCCGCGGGAGGCGACTTCCGCGCGCGCCCTGGCCGCACTGGCTGCCGCCGCGGCAGCTCGATACGCCGCAAACGACGCGACATCGAGGACTTGATGAACATTGGCCTGGCTGATGTACTCGTGCACTCCATTGTTGGCAATGAACCGGACCGGACTCCCGGCGCCGTTGCCTTGTGAATAGATAGCGGAAGTGTTGTACGCGACGCTCGGAAGCAGCGCGTCGCGCGCCTGATTCTTATCTTCGCGGGACACCGCTGCGTCGGTCACAGCCGCTTGAAACACCGTACTGTTTTTTCGCGCGCGGTCGAGCGCATCTTGCAGCGTAAGCCGAACAGTCGCACCTGAGTCCGGCGGTGGCGATGAGGGCTGCGGCGATTGCGCAGCAACACAATTTGCGAACGCAAACGCGGCGTACAAGCACAAGCAACCGGCACGAAACTTGAAGGAACAAGCAATCATTGACTCAAACTCCTAGCCCGAAAATCGAGGGCCAGTTTCTCGATGTTAGTCTGGGCAAGATAAATGCGGGATTAATCAAATCAAGCGCTGCCAGCATTGTCCGGCGCGGGCATCGAGAAAGTAAAGACGCTGCCCGCCGCATCAGACTTGGTCAATTCCAACGTGCCGTGGTGCGCCTCCGCAATCCAGCGGCAGATCGCGAGCCCCAACCCGGCGCCACCGCTCGAGCTGTCTTGCCGCCCGCGCGATTCGTCCGCGCGGAAAAAACGCTCGAAGATACGCGGTTGAAGGTCGGGAGCAACCCCGGGACCATTGTCTGAAAACGCCACGGTACACGCGGCGTTTACGCGATTGCACGCAACCGTCACACCGCCGCCAACCGGCGTGTATTTGATGGCGTTGTCCAAGAGATTGAGGAACATGCGACGGAGCAACGCTTCGTCCGCGGAAATGAGCAATTCAGGTGATGGTGTGCAAGTGAGTATGATTTGCTTAGCTTGGGCGATCGTTCGAAAGTTTCGAACGCAATCGGCAACGAGTTCGTCGAGATAGAAGCTGGACGGCGCGAGAGGAAGCTGGCCAATGTCTGCGCGGGTCAGCGTGAAGAGGTCCTCCACGATTTGCTTCAGCCTGAGAGCTTCCTTTCTCAGAATTTCCAGCGATTCGCGGTACTCCTCGGGTGAGCGATCCTTTTTTGAAAGAGCGACATCCGCTTCGCCGGCGAGAATCGCAACGGGCGTGCGGAGCTCATGCGAGGCGTCTGCGACGAACCGCCGCTGATGCTGGAAGGAATCGTCGAGACGGTCGAGTAACCGATTGAACGACAAGGCGAGCTGGCCGAGTTCGTCTTTTGTGTTTCGCACGGCCAGCCGGTCCTGCATATTTTTCGCGCCGATGCGTTCCGCTTGGTTGCTCATTGAGACGACCGGAAAAAGGCTGCGTCGCGCCAGGAAATATCCACCAACGGCCGCAAGCAGTACGGCGAGCGGAATGACCAGCGCGTAAGTTTGCTCCAGTGCGGCAAGAAATTCTTTTTCGCCGCGCAGAGACTGCAATGTGACGAGAATATAGGTGGCCCCATCGGCGGTAAACGACCGCGAATATCCGCGGTAAAGGCGGCCGGACGCCTTAAGTGTGCGAAACGGGCGACGAGTCGCTTCATCGGAAGTCGCCTGGCGGCGCAAGTCGTCGTAACGAGACGATTCCGACTCCATGATCGGCGGGCTTACGGGCGAAGCGAGGACGAGTTTGCCCTGCGCGTCGAATACGGAAAATGTGGTCTCTCGATAGGTGTGCTCCTGAATAGCTTCAGCAACGGAATCGCGAAAGGTTTCCGCTCCGTGAGAGTCGCGAAGTTCGGCATGAACGGTGGCGAGAAAACCGCTGGCCACATCGCTTAACGAATTGTCTATCCGGCGGACGGAATTCTGCCGGAGTAGGAAATAAGTGCCCGACGCGAGAATAAGTAAAACGCACGCGACAGCACCAGCGTGCCAAAGCGTCAGGCGAACACGAACCGAATTAAGCATGGTCTTTCTTTGCGGGCGTGCCGGCTGTGACGGGGCTCGCGCCAGCTTCGCCCTGCTGCGAAAGAATGTAGCCCGCACCACGCCGTGTATGGAGTAACGGCTTGTGAGGAGGCGCGTCGATCTTTCGACGGACGCGATTCACGTACACTTCAATTAAGTTCGAAAAAGGATCAAATTCTTCGTCCCAGACGTGCTCCGCGATTTCCGCGCGTCCGACCACACGTCCCTCGTTGCGAGCAAGAAACTCGATCAGCGCATACTCTTTCGCCGTGAACGAAATAGATTTGCCGCCGCGGGTAACACGCTGGCCAACAGTGTCTACGACGAGGTCTGCCACCGAGATCTGCGCAGGCCTTAATTCGCCGGTACGCCGGAGCAATGCCCGCAAACGGGCCAGCAGCTCGCCAAATTCGAACGGCTTGGTCAAGTAGTCGTCCGCGCCGCTATCGAGACCGGAAATTCGGTCTTCGACAGCGTCGCGCGCCGTCAGCATTAAGATCGGCATGCGCTGGCCTGACTTCCGCAGCTCTCGGCATACGGCGAAGCCATCGGGTGCAGGGATCATGACGTCGAGAATCACGACATCGTAAGTATTCACGGCCGCTTCGTAGAGGGCAGCCTCCCCTGTCGCGACCGCATCGACCGCATAGCTCTGTTCGCGCAGCCCTTTGGCTACGAATCGCGCGATGCGCGAATCATCTTCGACGAGCAACACTCTCATAGCAGCATCATACTTCGGCTTTTGCCTCAGGCCTGGGCAAATCGCAGTTGTTCGCATCGTGTGCAAATTTAACTCCTGTTCATCTTTCTCCGGCTAACAATAGGCTGTACCCACAAGCAGCACACGGACACTAGGCCCAGAATTAGAACGGCAAAGCTCCCCGGAGGTCGCACGGAATGAGAAACAAACTTTTCGCATCGATAGCAGCGGTGGTTATGCTCTGCGTCGGCGCTGCTTTGCTTGGCGCTCAACCGAAGGCAGCTCCAGCTTCGTCCGGCTATGCTCTGACCAAGACGATTTCGATTCCAGGTGATGAAGGCTGGGACTACGTCGGAGTTGATAGTGCCGCGCGGCGCGTTTACGTATCGCACGGGTCACACGTCGTAGTGCTTGATGCAGACACCTACGCAATTGTGGGCGATATTCCGGACACTGCCGGCGTCCACGGCATCGCGATCGCCGCTGACCTGGGGCGCGGCTTCACGAGCAACGGTCGCGCGAACAACTCGACTTTCTTCGATTTGAAAACACTCAAGCCGATTGGCGTTTATCCGACCGGAACGAACCCTGACGCAATCCTCTATGAGCCGGTCACGAAGCGGGTGTTCACATTTAATGGCAGAAGCCAGGACACGACGGCGTTGGACGCGATGACCGGCGCGGCACTCGGAACTGTGGCGCTCGGCGGTAAGCCGGAGTTTGCTGCCGCGGACGGCAACGGCGGAATTTACGTGAACATTGAGGACAAGTCCGAGCTGGTGCATCTCGATGCGAAGAAGCTGACCGTCCTTCACCGCTGGCCGCTTGCACCATGCCAGGAACCTTCCGGATTGGCGATTGATCTCAAGAATCACCGGCTGTTCGCCGGGTGCGACAATAAGATGATGGCGGTAATCGATGGCGAGACGGGAAAAGTTGTCGCGACTCCCGCGATTGGCGACGGCGTGGATGCGAATGCCTACGACCCGGGAACAAATTACGTCTTCGCTTCGACCGGTGACGGGCATTTGACGGTTGTGCACCAGGATTCACCGGATCAATATACCGTCGTCGAAAATGTGCCCACAAAGAAGAGTGCCAGGACGATGGGACTGGATTTGAAGACACACACCATCTTCCTGCCGTCAGCGGAATTCGACGCACCTGCCGCAGGTGAACGGCGCGGGAAAATGAAGCCCGGCAGCTTCGCCATACTGGTAGTAACGAAGAAGTAGCTCGGCAGAAATGGCCGTTTGCTGCAGCGTTTTCAACGATTTAGGCGCTGAATTTGATCGTCGAAGGTTCTGGAGCGGGCGATTGAAATCGAACCCACGTTCAGCGTTTCGCAAGTTATTGAATCCACTCATCTGAAGTCCCCGATTGGGGCGCAATTGGGCGCAGAATTTTCAACGACTTAGCCTCATTTGGTTTTTCGCTCAAGAAGAACTGTGCCTTGTTTTTTGCGGTTGGAACGCCCTCCGGCCCGGATCAGTTCGAGGCATGGCCACGCGTGTTCAAAATGAAACAGACTTAGAGCTTTCAAATTGGGAATATGCTGCCCTAGTCGCTTCTTGGTATTTTTGCAGGAGATTCATTCGAATGCGTTGCCCGAAATGTAGCAGTCAACGAGTTCATCTCTCAAGGCGGAGCGGTATTCTTGAGAGATTTATTCTGCCTTTCTTGTTCATCAGACCTTTCCGCTGCGAATGGTGCGATTGTCGTTTCTTTCGCTGGTCATCTGCTGCGAATCTCAATTCATCACGTCCAGCAACAAACTAGCCCGGCAGCCCCGCTGTTCTGCCAAATAAGTTGTGGCTCCACTCCCTGCGCGTCAGGGCCAACACCAAATCGCACCGGTCATATGCACACAACATTCGATAACTCTGGTGATGGCTGGAACAGCGCATATCCTCCTTGAAGACGGCGATGCACTTCTTGCGATGCGTTGAGCAGCAATTCTTGCGGTTTGTCCGGATCGCCACAGCGCAGGCAGCAAACACGTCATTTGGCAGCACTGTCCAAAACAGAACAGCGGCTTTTATCGAGGGTCTCTAAGATGTCGCTTTAGTCGTCGAGAAAGAGCGAAATTGACCCGGAAGTAGGGCTGGGCCAGGCAATTTCCTCTTTCTCGACGCTTCGATATTTGTGCCCGGATTTCATGGCATGCGCGGTCGCAACGTCGGAATGTCTTGGCGGCATTGATTCCTGCCGAACATATTTTTGGCTTCAACTAGTGTCGCGCACGTGAATTCCGTGGAGCTCGCATGTCAGAGAAAATAAAAGCTGGTTCGATCCTCATAAAGGAGAATCTGTCGTTGCCGATCAGCGTCACGGTGGACAGCGAGGCCTACTCGCCGGGTTGGAAGCTCGTAAGAAATCTGGACGGATACGGACTTGCCCGGACGATTGTGAAAGCGCACTGGAATTTCTTCTATGTAGCCCGGGAGATGAGGGCAATCGCATTCGGGAGCGCAAGCCCGGGGACCCTCCACAGAGCGCTCAAGCGAATCGTGACAAAACCCGAAGGGCAACACTACAACGCACTCGAGATTACAAGAGTAGTCGCGAAGCGATTTCTCGGTGTCAGTTTTATGAGGGTAACCGCGAATTTCCGCCATATTCTGGAAGGTACTGGCGTGATTCCAATCAAGGGTTTTGTTCTGGGCACGCCGGGCTCGGTTCGAAATGAAGAAGCGGCAACGAAGCGCTACGCGACGATGACTTCTAGTTCCTAGTACTAGTAGATGATGACCGAGCCGTTGGATCTCAAGTCGTTCGCGGTCATTCTCGGCGTCTTGATGCTGCGCCAAGGATCGATTTCAGCGAGCGTCTCGTAATCGAACGGCGGGCGCCGCAACTGTTAACTTGGGGAATTTGCGGGTTTGAACGCGAAAGGCCTGCCTGGCCTGCTGCCGCTGGTGGTGTTCAAGATTGTACAGACTCCGTTTTATTGCTGGCGTAGCATCGGCATTGGAGGGGTTCAAGGCCTGACCATTCAATGATTTCGCTGCACAGACTCCCGGTGCTTCGGCGGATGGGTTCGATGTTCAATCTGGCTCACAACAATCCGCCGTCTGAACAGAGCGGCATTCGTGTCGAACCCACGGCTTCGCACAGACGCCGGCCTCTCCGCGTCCTCATCGTTCACCGTGACGCGGACACCGTGGAGTGCTGCCTGGAAGAACTCAGGAAGGGACAATTTGCGGTTACCGCGGATCTGGCATTGAACCTGGCACAGTGTGCGGAATACCTCCCCGCGCGACCGCACGACCTCATCATAGCCGAGTACCCTGGCCTGAACTGGAAGCGCTCACAAGGCATGCAGTTCGTTGATCAGAAAGGTCTAGAGATTCCGTTGCTCTTCCTGACCAAAGTGGGGAACACTTCCATTGTCCAATTAAACCCTGAAGGCGCTTGCGACTTTGTTGAACAAGAGCACCTCGCTCAATTGCCGATGGCCGTTCGGCGAATCCTGAATGAAAAAAAATTGCGTGAAGAGCTCGAAGAGACTCGAAGCGCATTGCGCCATTCACAATCGCTTTATCGCGCTCTCGCGGATAACCCCACCTACGGAATCTACCGTTGTGACGCAGAGGGCAAGCTGCTCGATGTGAATGTCGCATTGGTCGAGACGCTTGGATTTGCCGACAAAGCCGAACTCTTGTCTGCGAATCAGCAGTCCGAAATCATTCCCAATCTCCGCAAGGATTCGGTTTTCGCTGGCCTCATCCCTGAGACAAATCGAATCGAGCCGGTTGAACTGGAGTGGAAGCGGAAGGATGGGACAAAGCTAAAAGTGAGGCTAAGTGGCCGCGGCATATACGATGATCACGGAAATCTGGCAGGGCATGAAATCATCGTTCTAGACGTCACTGAGCAAAGAACCCTTGAAGAACAGTTGCGCCACCAGGCCTCCAGCGATTCGCTCACTGGCTTGGCAAATCATCGGCGCCTGTTTGAAGTGCTGCACGCAGAGATATGCAGGAGCAAGCGCACAGGACGCGAATTCTCACTTCTCCTGTTGGACCTTGATGGACTGAAAAAGTTAAACGATCAATTTGGGCATTTGGTAGGAGACCGGGCAATTTGCCGGTTGTCGCAGGTCGTGCTGGACTGCAGCCGGTCCATAGACACTGCAGCCCGGCAAGGCGGAGACGAACTTGCATTGGTGCTTCCGGAGACGGGTTCGGCCGCCGCCACGATAGTAGCGCGGCGAATCTGCGATTTAGTCAGGAATGATCTCGAACAGCCTTCCCTCTCCGTCAGCGTTGGCGTCGCCAGTTACCCCAATGATGCTCAGACCATTGGCACCCTGCTGTACGCCGCGGATAGGGCTTTATATGAAATGAAGTCCAAGATGCCGGGAAGCGTGCAGATCGGAGCGCGTTCGGCCGGCAATGAAGATGACATGAAAAAAAAGGCTGCAAATGGCTGAACAACGTCCCTGCCGGCAAAACCGGAGGCAACCAAGCCGCGCGCGGTCGGGCGACTGTATCCAGTTTCTGAAGATAGCTGAGAGAGAGCTCCAGCGCTCGATTTTTGAACGAGTGCCAGTGCCTGAGCTTCTAAACAGGATTTGCGGTGCGCTGGCCTGTGAAATAGGAAACGTGGTTTCGCACGCGTCTGTGCTGGACGACGTTACAACGGACTTCGCGGCGCTCGCCGGGAACGCGAAGCATTTTGGCTTGCACATGTTTTGTTCGATGGGACTCGTCTCAGCCAATCGCGGGCCACTTGGCAAACTGGAACTGTATTCTTGCGAGCCGCGGATTCCCACTCGACGAGAATTGCACCTAGTCAGACGTGCCGCGTGGTTGGCCGCGATCGCCATTGAGAGCGGGGGCGAAACTTTCCAAGATGACGATGCCGTGGTCACTGACATGTATCCGAGCCGAATGCGAATGCGGGGTTGCTCCGAAATAGTGAACTAGTTTTCCAAGCATCTGATTCGCGTTTAGCCGGAAAAGGCGTGCGAATAGGTGCGTGGCGCGCCGACGAAGACATGCCAAGGCAAGCTAGTCGTGCAGGACGAGGCTCAACAGCGAAGTATTGATTTGAAGACCTCCGTTGTATTTGATGAAACCCATTTTCCTAAATTTGTTCATGAAGAAATTCACCCGCGAGCGTGTGGTGCCAATCATCTCCGCTAGCGTTTCTTGCGATACCTTCGGCAATAGTCCGTGGGGTTTGTCTTCCGTGCCGTAACGAGCGAGCAGCAGAAGAGCACGAGCCAGGCGCTTCTCGCTGGAGTTGAAAAGCTGATCAACAAGATCTTCTTCGATTCGGATGTTCCTGGTGAGCATGTGAGCGATGAAGATATCCGAGAGTTCATGTTCGGAGTGGAGAACGCGCATCATTTCTTTTTTCTCGATGAATAGTATTGACGTGGGTGTCACGGCTGCAGCCGTCCCCATACAAACAGTCTGACCAGCCAGGCATCCCTCGCCAAAGAAGTCGCCGGGCCCCAGGACCGCAATGACTGCTTCTTTGCCGGCCTCGTTAACAATCGATAGCCGTACGCCACCTTCCTGGACGTAGTGGACGCCGGTGGCGGCATCGCCCTGCGTGTAAACCCTTTCCGACTCGCGAAACTTTACAATTTTTCGCGACAAACCGGCAGTATCAAGAAAGCCCCGTAAATCGAAAGAGGGCTTTTTTGAGAGAGGCAGTTTGGTCTTCTTGCGATTCAATCCGGGCATCTCCGACGAATTCTGAATGTTGGCCGACCGCTTACCGCGAGGCCCTGCGAGCAAACCTGGGTTTCATCTCTAGCGGAGTGCCGCTGAGAGATTTGGTGACATTCGTGAAGGTGAATTCTTGGACAGACGCTGCTTGCTTCAGCCGAAGCATCGCTGGCAAGAACGCCCCGTCGACTGTATCCCGTCGTTCCGTTTGCGCGCGGGCGGCACACGCCACAACCTGAAGGTAGTCAAGCCGTGCGGCTTCAGCGGCTTCCTCCTGGCGGAGCTGCTTTTCAACGATCTTCTTGACGGTCTCAAGTGGAATCTGTTCGAAGCGTGTTTTTGGCTCAAGCATTTCGGGTCTTTCAGAACCCAAACGCTAACAGCCCCGCGAATGTACGGGTAAAATCTTTTGAAAGGCGAATTATTAATTTAGCCTGCCTAAACGGCTGATTTAGGTGCGGTGCCGTTTTATCTTCGGGCAACATTTTGATGCGGTGCGCGGTTCACGCGAGCAAATTCTTTACTTGCAAGACTAACTACGATGCAATAGTTTAACGTTACGTTTACTTAGCGTGGCTACGTTTACTTAGCGTGGTTACGTTTCTTTAGCGTTACAGGGAGGGTTATATGGGCCGCCTTCAAACCAAAGCCGTACCGATGCATTTCAAAACGATGGTGCAATCGGATGTGCCGCAAGGTCGACATGGAAAGCACAAGGAGATTGTCACCGCGATTCTCAGGGATCTCGACAATTTGAAGGTAGATTCTGCCATTAAAGTTCCTTTGGCTGAATTGGTCGAATCGAAGGAAAAGGTTCGTTCCGCGTTGAATCGCGCGACCCGGAAAGCTAAACGCAGGGTTGAGACGGCCAGCGACGCCAACTTTTTGTATGTCTGGAATGTGCGCGAATAGCCTCTTCACTCGGCGCGAAATTCTTCCTTTGGTCGCACTTTTGCCGGACTATGGGAGACCCTGGCATTGGACTCGCCCTGAAGGATGCGAGCAGCTACGTGCACGTCCTATTGACCGCGGAGGACTTTTCGCAGCGATTGGCGGACCTCTAATCCATCATCATAATTAATGAAACCTTTGCGCCGGAAACGGTTCATGAAGAAATTGATACGCGAACGTGTGGTGCCGACCATTTCCGCCAAGATCTGTTGGCTGACGAGGGGAACCTCGGCGGTAAAGCGCCCTCTATTATTCAAATGCGAAAGCCGGAGAAGAATGCGAGCGAGACGCTGTTCGGCCGAAGAGGTGAAAAGTTCGACGACGTGGTCTCTGTGCCTTTTGATGCTGGAAAGCAGATAGGCGACCAGTTCCTTCGACGTACCATTTTTCCCACGAAGCAGTCTGAGCATGTTCTTTTTTTTGATGGTGCGGATGGAGCTAGGCGTGAGCGTGACAGCGGTGGACATGCGAAGCGGGTAACCTGCGAGACAAAGTTCACCGAATAGATCGCCAACACCGAGAATCGCGGTGACGGCGGGACGGCGCTTTTTGGCTCGATAGGTTAGGCTGACTCCGCCTTTTTGAATGTAGAAGAGAGTGTCTGCGCGCTCACCCTGTGAATAGATTCTGTGTCTGTTTTGTACGAGAGAGACCTCGCCGCCGAGGCTGGCGCCGGAGGAGAAATGGCTAGTTTCGAGAAATTCCTTTTTGACACGCTTCATGGTTCCTCTGTTGCGATTTAGAAGGATAGCGGCTGAGCGGCCCGCAAGGTTATTGCGGTCTTGCAATAACCCGGGCTAGTGGTGTGAATCACCTGACATTAGCTTGCTCCTCAGTAGATTTACGTTAAGGGAACCCTGAGCGAAAGACTGTCCACTAGTGGACAGTCTTTCGGGAGGCGGCAAAAAGGCGAGCGCCGCGCGCAAGCGTTCGAAGCGCAGTGGCCGGCGATCGAACAAATCCAAATCGCGTGTTTGCGAAAAAAAGGCCAGAACCTGCGCGCCGCGACCCTGTGTGTGCAATAGCGGACAGACGCGGTTCGTCGAAGTCCGTAGTATTCGCTCAGCCCAATGCAGTGTGAATCGCTTGGCGCTACTACGGAGAACTTCAAGTGAAGAACAGAAGTATTTTGTATTTACTAGCAATCGGAGCACTGACTGCGGCTCCTGTACTTGCCGACAGAATTCCCGACGCATCCGAGGAACGTGAAAGCAAATCGGTGTCAATGGAGAGTCGATTGAACGAGCATTTATTGCGCGACACAGCCAATGGTCACAATCCGGGGCTGGGCGGATTCCGCGAATCGAATCCGGCGTCGCACATGAGAGATTTCGACGAAGACGGCAGGCTAGCAATCATGAACGGCCGGACAAATGTGGGTTCGAGCGAGAGACTTGACGAACTCAATTTCCTCCCGCGAGTGCCGGTGCGAAATGAACGACTGGGGAAGGCCGGCAAGAAAGACCTAGGAAGGCCTCATCCCGTAGACGTAGATGATGAAGGATCCTCGTTGCCGCCTGTCGTTGTTACGGAACCCGAGGCATTCACGCTGGTGCTGGTCGGGGTCAGCCTGCTCGGCCTGCTCCTGTATCGGCGAAATTTGGCGTAGAACGAGGGGACTCGAACTGGTGTTCCGCATCGCCAAATTCAAATAGAGCGCTCGGGTGAAATAACGGTGAAAGCATTTTCAATTGAGCGCTTGAACCGCGAGTTGAAATCAATGTACAAGCGTTTTTTTGGACTCCGTGAAAACCCATTCAACGGCAATCCCGATCCGCGGTATTTGTACTTCGCTTCGAATACGCGAAAGGCTCTGGAACAGCTGACCTACGGAGTTCAAAGCCGCAAAGGCTTGATTTTGCTCACGGGCGAGGTCGGGACGGGCAAGACAACACTGGTCAATCACCTTCTGAATTGGCTTCGACAGCGGAACACGCCGACAGCATTTATCTTCAATTCTCATCTGACCGTAAACCACCTGTTGGATTTTATCCTTTCAGATTTCGGCGTCCCCATTGATTTTCGGTTGAATGGCAATATGCTCATGCGCCTCAAGCTGTGGTTGATGGAGCGCCACCGGGCGGGCGAGAAGCCGGTTCTGATCGTGGACGAAGCGCAAGGCCTATCGATCGAGGCGTTGGAGGAAGTTCGACTCCTGCTCAACCTGGAGCTTGGTGCGGAAAAGCTGCTTCAGATCGTGCTTGTCGGACAACCGGAGCTTGAAGACAAGCTTAGACGACCGGAGCTTCGGCAAATCCGGCAGCGCATCGAGCTACGGTGCAGTACCACTCCGCTTGAGCTTGCGGAGACACACAGGTACATTGCCGAGCGACTTCGGATCGCCGGTGCGAATGGAACACCGGTCTTTCCCGTGGAAACGATGGATGCCGTCCACGCCTATTCAAGAGGAATCTCGCGGGTAATCAATCTTCTTTGCGAACACGCGCTCATCAATGCGTACGCGGAACAGTGTTCACAGGTACCGGTGTGGGCAGTCGAAGAAGCGGCGCGCGATTTCCTTTTGCAGAAGACCAATTCGATCACAGCCGGACACAGCGGCGCCGACGGCGCCAGCGGCGATCCACCTGCGTTGCAATCAACATTCGAAACGACGCTACCGCACTCATTCACCATAGTAGAGGCCTTGCAAGGTCGCTCCAGCGAAACTTGGCCTTCCGGAGTGGCAGCATTGGCCGGCGAAACGTCTGCAATAGCGGAAGCTAAGGGCATGGTCACGCCCATCCGGCGATTCGCAGATAGCAATCAGGAAGACACCGAGAATTTAACAATTTCTCTACTAATCACGCCCCGCGTTTCAGGTCGAACGTGGATTCGCACTATGGCGTCTGCCCTGGCCCCGCTTGCGCGCACCTTCGCTGCGGTACAGCAGAACAAGCAATTCGTCACTGCGGCGAATATGATGCGTGGCTGGGTTGCAGATTTTAGGTACGACTGGAATACCATGATAAACGCCACCAAACTTCCGCAGTCGGCAAAATTCCTGTTTCAATGGCTCCGCCAAGCTGCTATCTCAAAGCGTATGGATTCGAGCAGGAAACAGCCGGGTTGATACCCGCCACCGTGCACGGAAATTGGATGTCGTTGCGACGGCCCGCAGATCCAATTTGTTGGGGCGCGCTAATAAAAAAGCAAACAGAGACTTGTGCACAAGTGAACAGACTTGCGCAGCGATCGCGTCCATGATCGTTGTGTTGTAAAAGGACCGTTTTGTTGGGCGGTCGATCCCCGGAGCTTGAACCCCTCGGCATTCACAAGCGCCCGAGACTTCGCACGACAACTTAGCCAGGCAGTGATTGGAGCAGTACGGGAAACTTGGACGGAAGTGTCTCTCCGCACTGACAGAAAGAAGAAAAGACAATGCCTCTCATTCAAATTCTAGTGGCCCTGATCGTAGTGGGCGTACTGCTGTGGCTCGTGAATAACTTCATCCCCATGGCCGGTAGCATCAAAAAACTTTTGAATTGGGTTGTGATTATCGCCGTGGTGGTGTGGCTGATGAATGTATCTGGAGTGCTTCACTACCTATCGCGAATCCGGGTTGGCTAAACAAACCGGCAGAACTACCGCGACTTTAAGGGATTTTAGAGGAGAACAAATGTTTAAATCAGTTCGAATCGTTGCAAGTGCATCACTGCTTCTGCTGCTCGCCTGGAGTGCCCCAGCGCTTTCACGCCAGGATCCGCACGACAAGAACAAGGAACAGGAAAAACCGCAGAAACAGGACAGACCTGCCGAACAACATAAGCAGGATGCGAAACCCGTAAAACAAGATCACCTACAAGCAAAGCGCCAGCAAGATCGAGAGCGCCCAAACCAACAATCCAACGGCCGACAAGACGCGAGACGACAGCAACAACAAGACAATTCAAAAAAGCAAGAGCAGCAATTGGCCCGACGGGAGCAGGACCATCAACGGCAGGCGCAGCAAAACCGGCAGGACAATTCCGCTAGGCAGCAACGACAAGAGGACTCGCGAAATCAACGGCAACAGCAGCAGGCGAGAATTCAGCAAGATCAGCAGCAACAACGCAGGCAGCGGCAAGAAAATACATCGAATCTGCGAGCTGAGCGCGGACGTGCGCAAGAGCAACGGCAGGGGAATCGGCAGCAACAGGAGAACCGGTCTGCTGAACAGCGCAGTCCTGCCCGCGCGCACCAACAGCAAGCCGCGTGGCGAGATGATCGCGCTAATAGCTGGCAGAGAGAGCACCGCAGCTGGCAGCAACGCGGCGGGTATCGGGGCTATCGCATACCGGATGATCGTTTCCGCAGCTACTACGGACAGGATCACGGATTCCGCTTCGACACTCTTCAGGTGAGATACGTCGGCAGACATCGTCGCTTCCAGTACGGCGGCTACTGGTTTGGACTAATCGATCCGTGGCCGGAATATTGGGCTGCTGATTGGTACGACAACGACGACATGTATTTGGATTACTACGGCGACGGATATTACCTGTACAACCGCAGGTATCCGGGAGACCGAATCGCCATCAGTTTTTACCTGAGGTAGAGGTTTAACGGACGCAGTGGATCGATGGCCTGGCGCGCACTGATTGCAGAAAGTGAGTGCGCGACCGGGCCGGGGTTCCGCGCTACGACGGCTAAAGTTTGACAGGGAGAAAAAATGCTTGGAACTATTTTGGTAGTTTTTTTGATTCTGGCGCTGTTCGGAGCGTTGCCACGTTGGTCGCACAGCCGGGATTGGGGCTATAGGCCGGTGGGTGGCTTGGGAATCGTACTTTTGGTTGTCGTGGTTCTGCTGCTGATGGGGCAAATTTAGCAGGTTAGAGGCCAACATGGACGAATCCAAACAGCACGCGATTAAGTTTCTTGAGAAAGAGCTGAAGACCTATCTGGCGTTGTCGCGATTCTTTGTGAAGAAAGATATTCGTGAACATTTTCGTGCCGCAACGAAAAACACCCTGATTAGCCCCACGTTTTACAAAGAAAGAATCAAGGAAGCGAAGAGAGTTGTTTATGAACTCAGAAAATCAAATTGACCGGCCGATTAGTCGTTTGTCTGTGCCGCGGGGAATCGGTGCGTGGGGTCTTCGAGTCGGCGCATTACTTGCGTTCATGCTTCTGTTTGCCGGAGCTTCGCTTGCATATTCGGTATTGACGCATGAAGAGATCATAGATTTGGTGTGGACCGATCAATTGCGCCCGCTATTGTTGAAGCGCTTTCCGGCGCTTACTGAGGCGCAACTGCAGGAAGCGCATGGTTATGCGTATGGCGGCGCGGTGATTCAGGATTTGGGCTACTACCCATTCGGCAGCGCGGAATTCAGCAATTTGGTGCATTACGTTCGAAGCGGCGATTTCGTTCGCGAATTGCTAACGCAGAGCCAAGATGCAAACGAATATGCGTTCGCTCTCGGCGCGTTGGCGCACTATGCGTCCGACATCACCGGCCATCCGGCCGTCAATCAAGCTGTTTCGATCCAATATCCCAAGCTGCGCGCGAAATATGGCAATTCCGTGCGATACGCGCAGGACCACACGGCGCACCTGAAAACTGAGTTTGGATTCGATATGGTGCAGGTGGCGAAGAATCGCTATGCGTCGCAGCAATATCACGATTTCATAGGATTTCAGGTTGCGAAGCCGTTGCTGGAGCGGACTTTCCCCATTGTTTATGGAGTGGAATTGAAAGACGTGCTGACACACGAGGATCTTGCAATCGGTTCGTATCGATTTGCCGTCAGCCGCATGATTCCAGAGATGACCAAGATCGCCTTGCGGACGCACAAGAAAACTTTGATGAAAGAGACGCCGAATTTTACAAAGACGAAGTTCCTTTACCGGCTGTCGCGTTCCGATTACGAAAAAGAATGGGGAAAAGACTACAAGAAGGACGGATTCAAGACTCGGCTATTTTCCGTATTGCTGAAGTACATGCCGAAGATTGGCCCGTTCAAGGCCCTGGCGTTCAATAACCCGACGGCGCAGACGGAAGATCTTTATTTCAAGAGCATTAATACAACTGGCGACCAGTACCGGATTTATCTGGAGCAGGTTCGAACAGATTCTCTGGAACTGACGAACTCAGATTTTGATACGGGCAAACTAACCGTAGCGGCGGAATATTCGCTGACGGACGAAGCGTACGCGAAGTTATTGAGCCAGCTGACAGAACGGAAATTCGACCTGATTTCGCCGGGTCTCCGTGACAATATCCTGAGCTTCTATTCCGACCTTTCGCTCCCACTCGAAACAAAGAAAGACAGGGCACAATGGCAGAGTGTGTTGTCGTCGCTCGATCAACTGAAGCTGTCAAATCCAGTCCCCGCCGTTGCCGCGCGCCCCGCGGACTAACTTTGTTGGAAGTATTGAAACCGTGCGCCATCCGAATCGGGTCGGCGTCGACGCCGTTCGCCCAACCAAACCGGCGGTCGGCTGAATTCGAATGTGTGCGTAAGTGGACAGACTCTCCACGCGGGGACGAGTAAAGTTGCGTCGTAGGAAAAAACAAAAAGACTTTCGTGCAAACCCAACCGCTCTCGTCTGATCGTCTCTGCTACGTCCTACGCAACCAGACAGAAAAGATTCACAAGTTTCAGGAGAAACTCAGAATGAAATCCGTAAAAGTAGCATTTTGTTTATTTGCAGTCAGCCTGCTGGGGTCCACAGCGATGCCCAGTGCTCGTGCCGACGAATCGAATAAGAAAACCATCATAACGTTCTCCGAAGCAGTTGAAGTGCCGGGGAAAGTTCTTCCCGCAGGAACGTATACGTTCCAGTTGCTCGACTCTCTCTCTGACCGTCACATCGTTCAAATTTTCAGCGCGGACGGACGCCAGATTATTACCACGATCCTGGCGATCAATAACTACCGGTTGCGTCCGACTGGCGATACCGTGATGAAGTTCGGCGAACGGGCCGGCGATGCTCCCGAAGCCCTCCGCGCATGGTTCTATCCCGGCGACAACTTCGGGCAGGAATTTGTTTATCCCAAGGCTCGCGCGATTCAACTGGCGCTGACCACAAAGGAAATCGTTCCAGCGGTTGCCGCGGAAACGATTGACGACACCACGATCAAGACGATTCCGATCGTTGCCGTGACGCCTGAGCAGAAAGAAGTTGAAGTAAATACGGCTATCCAGACGACTCCGCCGGTCGAAGTGGTCACAACCTCTGCGCCAGTTGTTGAACATGAACAAGTCGTGGTGGCACCAGTGGCACAGACGCAAGAAGCTCACGAAACCCTCGCGGTGGCACCCGTCGCACAGACAAAAGAAACTCACGAACTGCCACATACGGCGGGTTCCATGCCGTTGATCGCCCTGCTTGGTGGCTTGGCCATCAGCGCGGCGCTCGGTTTGAAGCTAGTTCTGAAAATGACGTCATAAACGAGCATCGCTCTCCGTGTCGCAAGTGCGATCGAAAGGTCGCGCTTGCTTCATGAGAAGGTTCATTCGTGACTCCCACTCGAAAATCGGACTGGTCTTATCAGGGCAGATGGCAACTGCTTCAAGTCGCGTTCCTGTTCTCTTTCGTCCTCCTCTGTCTATTCCCGCTCGCGCTGACCCCATCTGCCGCGGCAAATCGTTCCCAGGCTGCAGCGCATGAGCAGGCGAAAATTGCGGTGTCAGTGAATCTCGTCGTTCTTCCGGTAAAGGTGACCGACAAGAGCGGAACATTTGTGGCGGATCTTAAATTGAACGACTTTCGTGTCTACGAAGACGGAGAGCAGCAAACGATCAGTGTCTTCGAAGAAGGAGACACGCCCGTTACGGTCGGACTTGTTGTTGACCACAGCAGGAGCATGGATCCAAAGCTGAGGGACGTGGCGGCTGCGGTATCCGGCTTTGCGCATTCCAGCAATCCATTGGACGAAATGTTTGTCGTCGATTTTAACGACACCGTTTCGGTGGAGCCGATGAAGGGCAAACCATTTTCCAGCGACGCGAGCGACCTCGAATCCGCGCTTAATGCCGTCACGGCGCGAGGACGAACGGCTCTCTACGACGCTCTGAGTGAGGCGCTCAAACACTTGCAGAGCGGTCAGTGGGAAAAGAAAGCTCTCATAATTATCAGCGACGGCGGGGACAATGCCAGCCACCTCAAATATTCGCAAGTGCTGGCGCACGCCCGGCAGTCGCAGGTAACAATCTATTCGATCGCCCTCATTGGTTCAGAAACCGAAGAAGAGAACCCGAAACTACTCCGGCAACTCTGCAAGGATACCGGAGGAATCGCTTACTTTCCCGGTAAAGGTGAATCCGTTGCGAAGATTTCGCTCGAGATCGCACGCGATCTTCGCGAGCAGTACACGGTCGGCTATGTGCCGCGACAAATGAAGGAATCACGAGGTTTTAGAAAGACCGAGGTGAAGGTCGTTGCGCCGGACCGCGGTGCGTTACATGTGCGAAGCCGGCAAGGCTACTCAGCCGCAGGGCAAAAGCGGTCCGCCGTGCAGGACGAGCCAGGTGTGAGATGAATCGGCCGCCCGAGAAAAAGGCACAACTCTCGTCAATTGGGAGACGCAGCCTGCGTGTTGGGTACTACCTGCTCTTAGTGAGCGGCGTGTTCGCCTTAAGCTACTCCGGATATGTCGCTGCAGAGTCGCAAGCGTTTCAGCAGCTCGAAACCAAGGGATATCAGCAAGCCGGCCCGCTTTTAGAACCGCACACCCTCGAGGAAGGAGAGGTGATGGGCGAAATTGACGTGCCTCGTCTGGGCATCCGCGCAATCGTACTTCATGGAGACTCGCCAGCGCAGCTGCGCCACGCCGTTGGCCACATTGTGAAAACAGCATTGCCCGGCGAACCGGGAAACGTTGTCCTGGCCGGCCACCGCGACACCTTTTTTCGGCCGTTGCGAGATATCCGGGTGGGAGATGAAATTCGACTCACAACTCGAGTGCGTCAGTTCGAATACCGGGTGCAATCGATTGAGGTTGTCGAGCCAACGGAAATTCGCGTCTTGCAAACGTCAAGTAGCCACGAATTGACGCTGCTGACATGTTTCCCCTTCCGATATGTGGGTCCCGCGCCGAAGCGTTTTGTAGTTCACGCGCACGAAATAAGCAGAAGCGCATCTCCCTCAACCGTTCAGCGCGCAGTGGAAATCGACCACAGTGTACTCAAGTGAACAGACGGGTCCTAACGAAGAGCATAGGATGAGATAGCTGAGAAACGATCTTCGGGCAGCGCCCAAGACTTCCGATTCTCGTTTTCAGTAAGAATGGAAGAAATATGCTTTGGACACTCATTGTGCTGTTATGCATTCTCTGGCTCCTCGGATTCCTGACGTCGTACACGCTGGGCGGTTTTATTCACATCCTGTTGGTCGTCGCTCTGGTCATCTTTGTTTTCAACTTGATTCAAGGTCGAAAGCGGATGGTTTAACCGCGAAAGGCAAAGAACATGAAACCAATTGCTTGGATTGGCGTCATCTTAATCATTCTGGGCGGGCTAGCCCTCGTTTATCAGGGCTTTGGCTATACGCACCAGGAAAAAGTTCTGGACGTCGGACCGATTCACGCCACCACGGACGAACACGAACGAGTCTCGATTCCGCCGATCCTCGGCGGGCTGACATTGGTGGGCGGAATTGTGTTGGTCATTATTGCCGCCAAGAAAGTTTCGTGACTTAACAATTCGGCAGCATCCCGCCTGAGAGTCGGGTGACGCATCGCCCTCTCGTGATGAAACGCGTTGAAAGTCCTTCAGCCAATAATTTGTGGAAACAAAAAAGTCGTAGCAGGAAGTTTTGACCGTGGAGGTCAGTAATGAAGAAATACTTAGCAGCAGCAGGATGTCTCGCCCTCGTGGCGGGTGTGGTGTACGCCAAGAAAGCGAACAAGGAACAAAAGCGCCTGGCCGAATGCGGCATCGTGATGCAGGAAGTGCTCAACGTACCGGAAAATATTCCTCAAGAGCTACTTGAAAAGGCGGAATGCGTCATCGTGTTTCCCTCCGTCAAGAAATTGGCCTTGGGGATTGGCGCGGACTACGGCCGTGGAGCGATGGTTTGCCGAACGGGAGAAAAGTTCCGCGGCCCCTGGGGAACCCCTGCAATGTACGCGCTGGAAGGCGGCAGTGTTGGTTTTCAAATCGGCGGCGAAGCGACGGACTTGATTTTGTTGGTCATGAACGATCGCGGAATGGAATCGATCCTCAGCAGCAAGGTCAAGCTGGGCGCCGATGCTTCCATCGCCGGTGGACCCAAGGGAAGAACTGCTTCAGCGGATACGGACGCCTGGATGAGGGCTGAGATTCTCAGCTATTCGCGTTCACGTGGTTTGTTTGCCGGCATATCGCTGGAAGGTTCCACGATTCGCCCGGACGATGAAGCCAGCGCGGATGTTTATGGCCACGCCATCAAAGCGAAGGATATCGTCAGAGGCAACGGCACGCACATTACTCTGCCGGGCCGCGGTCTAGTCGACGCTCTGCAAAAGGGCGCACCACAGAACGAATCAGAAAAGTCTGCCAGCCGGTAAGCAAGACCTGCCATTGTGCCGGGCTACCCTCAAGCCGGCACGGCGGCAATGAATCAAAGAACCGATGAATGGAGTTCCTCCGTTCAAGCCACACGGGGCCGCCTGCAAAGGGTGAAGACGCTAACGACCTTTGCAGAGCGGCCCTTTCTTTGTTTGGATCGACAAAGAAAGCAAATTTCAACTTGAATGGGGAATTGTGACCATCAATGCGGAGCGAATTTTGACCTCTATGCCGATTTATCTGTGACGCCGGTCGTTTGCGTGCTCCGAATGGCCATTTGCATCAAGCCAAGTGAGTAGCGAACGGATGCTGCCGTGAGCTAGAGCGATACTTGAGTCGGCGGCACCGTAATAGAGATTGATGGTGTCTCCATCCGCCGCGATGGTATAGCCGCAGGGAAATACAACGTCCTGAACATCTCCGCGACGTTCGTATTCCGCTTCGGGCGCAAACATCCAGGAGTCGCCGCGGATCAGACATTTTTCTGGCTGCTCGATATCAAAGAGGGCGAGACCCAGGCGGTAGATAGAACTCGAAGGCGTACGTCGTACGCCGTGATAAATCATCAGCCAGCCTCTGGGAGTTTCGAATGGTGGCGGCGACATTCCAATCTTGTTTGCGTCCCACCATGCGCCGCGCCGCGCTTCCAGCATGAGTTTATGGCTTCCCCAGTGACGCAGATCCGGGGAGTAGGAGATCCAGACGTGGGCTCCTAGCGGCGTCATGGGGCGGTGGATCAAGGCCCAGAATCCGTTGATGCGTCGAGGTAAGAGGGCGGCATCTTTGTCGTCAGGCGGCATGATGACGCCGATTCGCTCGAAGTTTCGAAAGTCTTCGGTTAGGGCGAGAGATACGCCGGGACCGCCGCGTGAATACGAAGTGTAGGCAATTGCGTATTTCTTGAGTTCGGGCACGTAAGTAATGCGCGGATCTTCAATGCCCCAGACTTCTTCGGGAAATTGCTCCGGATCAGGCCGCAGCGTCGGCTCAGAGTCGATCTGCCAATGATCAATGCCGTTCAACGATCGAGCGACGCACAAATGCGAGATACCGCGACGATCTTCCACGCGGCAAAGAAGCAACGTCGTGCCATTCGGCAAAAGCGTTGCACCGGCATTGAAAATACTGTTAACGGAGTAGGGCCAATCCTTTCCAGACAGAATTGGATTAGCCGAGTGCCGGCAAAAAAGCGTTTCATACTGTTGCATTGCTGCCTTCATTGTGATTTCACCGAGTTCCTTGGATTGTTCGATCAATACTTTGTTTCCAATTGGGACTGATGGCTGCATCGCTCAGCGGTTCTTCTCTGTGCCGTCAGATTCTTCGAGCTTGCGCATTTCGAGCAATGCCATCAGAAACGACAATGTGGATTCCGCGCCCTGATTTTCATTAGCGCGGTCGGGATGCAAACCATCTCTACAACCGCCAGAAGCCGGATCGTAAAGAGCGATTTGAAGATCGTTGTCACCCAAGAACCAATTGAAGGCAGACCACGCTTCTTTGCGCCAGCGTCCCTTGCCTGTCGCGCGGTACGCTTGCAGACACGCCGAGACTGCTCCGCATGCCTCTACAGGTTGTTGGTCGAAACGGGCTTTCTCGGAATTCTTGGAATAGAAGCCTTGGGACCCTACGGGCACAAAATGACCCTTTATTTCGCAACGCTGAATCGCGACTAGCCATTCCAGCGCTTCCAGGCCCGCCGAAATCATTTCTTCGTTGGCGGCGCGCATCCCAGCTCGGATCAGAGCTTGCGGCAATCGCGCGTTGGAATAAGAAAGGCTGCCTTCAAACCAATTCCAATCTGCGCTACGGTTTGCGCGATAGGAGCTCAACAATCGGTTCGCCAGGGTTTCGGAGGCGCCGAGGGCGGCGCGATCTCCCGGGAACGAATCGAGATACTCCTGCAATCCCAGCAAGGCAAAAGCACAGGCGCGCGGACTTTTGAATTCAACGGCCGCGGGAACCGCCAATTCAAACATGCGCCCCGCCGCGCCTCTCCACCCTGCGTCCTTAGATCTCCCGAGAACTGTACCCAGCCCCCACAAAGCTCGGCCGTGGCTATCTTCGGAGCCTCCCGGTTCCTGCCATTGGTGTTCGTAACTGAGGCAATTCCTGAATCGCTTTGTGGAAGGATCAAAAGCAAGCCACAAAAAGGCCAGATACCTGGAGACCAAGTCGGCGTAGCCCTGTGGCACCGTGGTTCCCAGTTGTTCCATCAAGATGGAGACGATCAAGGCGCGGGCGTTGTCGTCGGTCGAATAGCCTTCCGGATAATTTGGGACCACGAAAACGGCGTGCTCGATGATTCCCGTCTGGTCCGTCATTCGATACAGGTGATCGAGTTTTATTTCCGGAAGCCTGTCGAGAGTTTTTTCCGTGTTTTGCGCGAAAAATGTGGCTCGCGGATTTCGTAGACGTTCGTTGTAGATCCGTTCGAAGCTGTTCATATACTTCTGCGCCACGCGACTCCAGATCATGTCTCTTGCATAAAGATACGCGCGCTTACGCATCGCGTGCCTTGCGGTGCTGTTGTCCAGAAGTTCGATTGTTTTTTCTGCCAGAGCCTCCGGATTGTCGAATGGAATTAGAGCGCCGCGCTCGTCATCCAGAAGTTCGATTGCGTGCAAATAGGGCGTGGAAATAATGGCCTTCCCGGCGCTCAATGCGTAGGCAAGGGTTCCGGATACAACTTGCGCCTTATGTTTGTACGGCGTTATGTATATGTCCGCCGCGCCGATCAATTCCATCATCTCTTGCGGGCTCACGAAACGATTGCGAAAAATCACATTGGCTTCGACGCCGAGCTCTTTCGCCAGGTTTTGTAGGTAGTGCCTGTACTTATCGCCCTCCCGACGCAGGATATGCGGGTGCGTCACTCCGGAAACCATGTAAACGACATTGACGTGGCGCGAAAGAATCGCAGGCAGGGCGCGAATGACGTTTTCGATTCCCTTGTTCGGCGAAAGCAGGCCGAACGTGAGCAGGACCTCTTTGCCTTCCGTCCCAAACCCGTCTTTGTAGAAGCTGGGGTCGGTGAAAGGCAGATCGGGAATTCCATGCGGAATCAGATCGATCTTTTTCGCTGGAACTTGAAACACTTCCTGCAGGATATCCGAGGACTGCTGGCTCATTACGATCAAGCGGTCCGAGAGAGTTGCAATTTCTTCCATCACCGCGCGCTGGTCTGGATTGGGTTCACGAAGCACTGTGTGCAGTGTCGTGGTGAAAGGCATTTGCAGCCGCCGAAGAAGTTCCAGAATGTGGCTGCCGGCGGGGCCTCCGAAGATTCCGTATTCATGCTGCAAACAGACCAGATCAATATTGCTGAAATTCAGAAACTCGGCGGCCTGCCGATAGGAAGCAAGGTTGTCCTCAGAAAGCTCGAAACGCACTCTCGGCGGATAGGTGTAACCTTCCTCGGTATCGTTCACTGGGAGCGCCAGCAACTCGATTGCGCCATATTCCGCGTGAATGGCGTCGCATAGGTCCGTCGTAAACGTTGCAATTCCGCAATGCCGCGGAAGGTAGTTGCCTACGACCGCTATTCTTGATGGAAGCAGTGCGCGCGGTGGCGGAAGCGTAAGCCGAATTACTTCTTCGATTGATCCAGGTGACGACGAGTCGGTCAAGTCTATGATTTCTGTTGGGGGCATAATTTTTGGTAGTGACATTTTTGGTTTCCGAAAAATCAGCCACACGCAAAAGAGTCACCCGTGCGGCTTCAAAGAACGCATTCGCTGGAGGCCGTATCGAGGCAGCAGCCTTTCGTGCCTCGGGTCCGGCTTTTGTCCCCTTCATTCGAGAGGAGAGCCTTCTACTCGTGCAAAACAACCGTAAGCAACGACTTGTTGACCTTGATCTTGCCGTTGTATTCGATGAATCCCAATTTTCTGAATTTGTTCATGAAAAAATTCACACGGGAACGCGTGGTCCCTATCATGCTTGCCAGGGTTTCCTGGGAAACCCTCAAAACACGGTTTGGCTCGCCTTCTTTTCCATAACGCGCCAGAAGGAGAAGCGTGCGTGCCAGTCGCTTTTCGCTGGAATTGAAAAGTTGATCGATCAAGTCTTCTTCGACCCGGATATTGCGCGCAAGCATATACGCGATGAAATGGTCAGAGAGCCCATGCTCCGCGTGAAGCACGCGCAGTAGCTCTTTTTTCTGGATTGTAAGCACCGTAGTCGGTGTTACTGCGGAAGTCGTGCCCATCCGAACCGTCTGGCCTGCCATACATCCCTCGCCAAAAAAGTCCGTCGGGCCAAACATGGCCACGACCGCTTCCTTGCCAGACCCATTTACGACAGTCAATTTCACGCCGCCACTTTGGACGTACATCACCGTCTCGGCGGCGTCGCCTTGCGTATAAATAGACTCGCCTCTACGATATTCGTGAATTTTCCTGGCTACGCCTGCCGTATCGAGAAACTCTTGTGCATTGAACAACTTATTCAGTCCGTTCTTTTTCCTATCCGTGGGTTTCATATTGGGTCGAAACAAGCCCTCTGCGGACGCGTTTGAGACCGAGCTTACGGTAGCAAACTACTGAATCCCAAGACTGTATAAAACAGGACAGCGCGCCCCCTTGACAGTCCCTAGAGTAGTCATTTAAGCGGCTCGAAAGAACGATTTTGACTGGGAATAGGCTGGGCCAGGCAATACTCCTCTTTTCCCGCCGCACTGTTCGTGTGAATTCTGGAAATCGCACTTTCTCCACAACTCTATCGGCAAGTACAGCCAACGTTTCCAAAACAGCATGGCAGACGCTCGAGGGGGATTCTATGTTTGTGCGCAAAGGAATGGCCGTGTTGAAGCGAACAGTATCTTGAAATTCAGCCTTTTGGTGGTGATCTGCGATGCTGTGAATTCAGCCTTTCCCAAGATTGCCTCAGCTTTATAACCGTCCTACGTTCGGTTTCCGCGGAGTTCATATGCCACATGAAATTAAAGCTGGTTCCATCCTCGTCCGGGAAAACACAGTGTTTCCACCAGGTGTCTCGGTGGAAAGCGAAGTCTTATTCTCTGGATGGAGGCTCGTCGGAAATTTGGATGGATCCGCGTTCGCCCGAATAGTTGCCAAAGCGGATTGGCATTTCTTCTATCTGGCCGGCGAGATCAGAGCCGTCGCAATTGGCACTGGCGGCACTGCCGCTTTTCGGCGGGCACTTAAACGAATCCTGACAAAACGCGAAGGGCAAAACCACAACTCGCTCGAGATTACCGAAGTCACAGTGAAACGGTTTCTCGGCATTCCCTTTATCAGCGTCAAGGCAAACTCCCGTCACCTCCAAGAAGGTATCGGTTTGGTCCCCGCAAAAGATTTTGTTCTGAGAAATCCCGCATGGGCGCCAGACGAAAAACCCGCCACAGACCGGTACACGGCGATGATTTCAAGTTCTTAGCAATAGGAGTGAATATGAAAATAAAAGCGACGTTCAGGTTGTTTCTTGTTTTTTTCTCTTTTGTGGCCGTGGCGCCGGCGCTATCCGCGCAAGATCTTTCGAAGTATCGAGAATTTACTCTCGGAATGAATCTGACCACTATTTTGAGGCTTACGGACCAAAAACTATCGGACGTGAATCAGGCTCCCGGGGTCTCACGGGTCCTTCAAGAACTAACCTGGTGGCTGCCAAGCGCTTCTGGTAGTCCCTACGGGTCAGACAGCGTCGGGCGGATTCTTTTCTCTTTTTGTGACGGCGCTCTCTACAAGATAACCGTAACTTACGAGCAACACTCAACCGAGGGCCTCACCGCGGAAGACATGGTGAAATCCGTCGCGGAGAAATACGGTTCTCCCAAAACGGTTTTTCAGGAAGTCACCGCAAACGGAAGCAACTACGCAACCAAAGAAAAAGTTGTCGCGAACTGGGAAGATGCTGAACGTTCCGTCCAGCTTGTCCGCTCAGCCTTTTCTAGTCGGTTTGGGATCGTCATTTACATGAATCGAGTCAATGCAGAAGTCGAACTGGCCGTCAAGGAAGGCGTCATACGAGAACAGCAGGAAGGCCCCATAAGAGAAGCCGCTCGTCAGAAGAAACAAACCGATGACCTCGAAGCTGCCCGGCAGAAAAATCAGAAGACATTTCGACCGTAATGCTGGGTTTTCGCTCAATAAATACGAATTTTCATGCTGGCGCGTGATAAGTCGCCAAACCAGAAAGTGGTTTTGCCGTTTCCCCTATGGATCGTGTGCGCATTAAATGATGGCTAGGCAGGTCGGTCCGTGGGGTGTCCCAAATTGCACAGTTTTGCGAAGTCCCTCCCCAGTATTCTTTTTGGATGAGAATGGGCGACATGACTCCAACGCTCCTACTCGCCGTCCCCTGCCCTACATGCGGTGCGACGGACGGGGAGATGTGCCGGCTGGATTCAGGTCGAATACGCGAGCAGCCACACCTCGACCGAAGACTTTGTGCGATTGAGGCTGTCGAAGAGAAAAGAACACCTCGCCCGGGCGCCCAATCAAGCAGTTTGACCGATTGACCGAAACAGTTCGAGAGGGGTAGGAGAGCGAACGGGGCTGGCCTTTATCGAATGAGAGAGGAAGAAATATGGCTCTAAAATTGAACGACAGCGAAGTGGATGGCGTGTCCGTGGTGTCGCTGGAGGGTCGCATTGTTCTGGGCGATGAGAGCAATTCTCTCCGTGAGAAATTGAAGAACATGCTTGTCGCAGGAAAAAAGAAAATTGTGTTGAACATGGCTCAGATCAAATACATCGACAGCGCGGGTCTGGGTGCGTTGGTCGCTGCGCACGTCAGCGCAAAAAGCCATGACGCGTCCGTGCGTCTTTGCAATCTGGGGGACAAATTCCATGAAGTCTTGCAATTGACCCGGTTGATGACTGTTTTCGACGTTTACGATTCTGAAGCAACCGCCGTCACCAGCTTCCAAAAGCTCGCGGCGGCGAGCCACTAGTATTCTCCGGACACCAACTAGAAGAGGTCCTGCCGTTTCACTGCGGAAGGAGCGTGGACTAGAGTCCCGCCCTTACACAAACCGGCGAGCATGAAGCTCCGAGGGAGGTAATAAGACTGGACTTTGACGTTGGAAAGGCTCCTAATGAAGGCTGACAGGCCCACCCAAGATAGACCTGAGATAGAGATCACCGAAAGAGGAATACGATGCAGTTCAAAAAAGTAGCGGTCGTGTGTGCAGTGGTGTGCGCGGGATTGATGTTTAGCGCCGCGGCAAAGGCAGCGGATCCGCAAACAGGGACGTGGAAACTGAATGCGGCGAAGTCGCTCTACAGCCCGGGACCGGCACCAAAGAGCATTATGCTGACGGTTTGGGCGGAAGAAAAGAGCGTCAAGATTCATTCGGAAGGAATCGACGGAGAAGGCAAAGCGACGAAGGTGGACTTCACGGCGAACTTTGACGGGAAGGATTATCCGGCAACGGGAATCGCAGCAGGAGACATGGTTTCCGTCGAACGAGTGGATGCAAACATTCTGCGCGTGACGATGAAAAAGGGTGGGCAGGCCGTAATGACCGTGACGTCAGTGGTATCGGCGGACGGAAAGATGCGGACGTCGACGTTTGTGGGCAAAGACAATGCAGGCCACGACGTGAAGAACATTGCGGTGTACGACAAGGAGTAGTTCCCAAGAATTGCGGACGAAGTTTGAACGGCCCTCCGGGAAATAACCGGAGGGCCGTTTTTGTTAGGCGGGCGTGTACCGGAGCGTCGCTGCTACTGCCCTCCAAAATGGGACGGTTGCCCCCAACTGCTTGATGATTTGCGCTTGTTATTTAACGAAATAACAGATTTCAATAATACTTATCCTTTGCAGAATTAGAAGGAGCCTATACTCGAAGTGTGATGGAAAGGCTCCAGGAATTTCAAATCATTGCTCGCGAAGGTGGGTTCGTTGTGGTCGAAGAATCCGAAGAAGACACTGTCCTATGGCTGAAAAAAAAGACGGTGGAAGCCGAAGACCGGATTTGTCTCGACAGCTTGGCGAACAGTGCGACGGCGTACTGGGCGACTATTCCGTGGAAGATAAACTCGAAGACGTTTCGCGAGGCATCCGAGATGCGAGCGTGGGTTCTGGCTAGGCAAGTCGTTTTGATGTCATGACAAATCGCGAAGCTCTCATGCGCCTTTCCGCGGACAAGAACGACCGCATGGCGGTGACCTCGCTGCACGATAACAACGCCCAAATAATCCGTACGACCGTTGGCCGCTACTTCGGAGCGGGGACGATCGCAGATAATGCGGAGTTTGCGCTAATGCAGCGCTTAGCTGACCATGCCCGCCTGTACGAAGATTCAGAGGACCCCGAGGCCTGGCTTGCACGGTGCACAAATACGGAGTGCGACCGCTTGCGTAACGAAGCGGTTCACGACAAGGCGAACAGGGATTAGTCTGCTAGCCATCGGAGTCAACAGCAGCTATCCAGCAACCGTTTTACTCGACGGGGCCAGAGCGTTCTGCGCGGGTGCAGACACATTGTGGGTAGCTTGAGAACTCCGATGGCTCGACTTGCCAAGAGTTGACTTCGCTAGCGCAACTGAACCGCAGACTCAGTGATCTTCCGTAGGTGATCGTGCTTCATTTGGATTACATCTCGTGCGTTCTTACAGTCCTTTCGACCATTCTCATAGGAAGGAAATTCTGGCAAGGGTGGATGGCAGCCGGTGCAAATAGCGTGGTCGTCTGCGTAATTGCTGCCCGAACCGCGCAATTTGGATTCATACCCGCGAATCTCTTCTGCATTGCGCTCTATTCCTACAATGTGCGGAACTGGCGTAGCCCGCAAGTGCGAGCTTCCAAGTAGGCTCTGGTAAAAATGGCAATAGGACCCTTGGACATAAGTCAACAATCGCGATATTCAGTGTCTGCCGATTAACAGGCAGAATCCAAGTCGCGGCTTCACGAGTTCTGGTTCTGTGGCATAGTCAATTTAACTTGTCGAATACGACGGAACTGGCGTGATGGTGAAGAATTGAGTAACAATTCGTCACACGGGAACGCGCTCACACTTCGGAGGGTTCTCTATGAACGACATCTCTCGCCTATTCCAAGCATTCCTTGCCCCCGCGCTCTTTGTTTCCGCAACCGCCTTGCTGATCCTCTCGATCAATGTCCGACTCATGGGTATCGTCAGCCGTTGGCGGCAGTATGTGCATGCGAAGCATGACGCCGCCAAAAATGACCGTATGCATGAAGCGGATGCTTACACAGCACAGATCGGCTCAATCGAGAAGCGTGCTGGAATGATTCAGCGTTGCTTCATTCTGGTGCTACTCTCTTTGGCCGGGACCATCACATCGTGTCTACTACTTGGGTTTGGCCTTTACTGGAATGACGCTGCGGTGGTGGCCGTTGTCCTTTTTGTTCTGGCAATGGTTTGCTTGTTAGGCGGAACTTTTTATTACATCCGCGAAGTAACCATGGCGCTGAGTTCGGTGCGCGACGAGGCAAGCGATTCTCGGTTCATGGATCTCGGCCCCCCACCCGAGATTCGAGGCCACAATTCCCTCTGAATGACTTCTTGTTTGCTAACACGGCTACAACTTGCGAACTAAGGTGAGCCGCCTCTGATTGCGTCCTAACTCCTAATTAGTCGTCCCGCCGAACACTGAGTTTTGGCAGACTGTTAACTCAATGAACGAATCGCCCGGAGGGTAGCGTCCACTTCCGCCGGTGTGTTCCACAGGCTCGGCGTTACTCGCGCGTACTCGTATTTGTAAGGCGGCGTGGTGCTTGCCACGATCCCGAATGCCTTCAAGCGATCGACGGTCTGTTTGGGTGTGAGTCCCTCAACGGTAAAGCAAACCATTCCGGCGGAGAGCTTGTCAGACATGGGCGTCTGCAATTTGACGCGGGGCATCTTGGCCAAACCTTCCTTGCATTGCGTGTTGAGCTCGTGAATTCTCGCAGCGACTTTCGCCTTTCCGATCTCCATATGAAAGCGGAAGGCTTCGGTCAGCGCCCAACGATGTTCGAACGCATGGAATCCGCCGGGTGTCATCCAAGCCGCAGGGAATAATTGCTCTTCCGGACGGTGTCTCCATAGATGGTCGTTGCCGGGAATGATCGGGATCACGTTCTTCCACGCGCGAGGACTGCCCCATACTAATCCCGTGCCGCGGGGTCCGAAGAGCCATTTGTGACACCCGGCGATAAAGACGTCGCAGCCCAGTTCGGGGATTGTGAAATCCTCTACGCCTAAACCATGCACGCCATCCACGCAGAGGAGCGCCTGATCCTCCTCGACGCGATTCGCATTGATGCGTGAAAGTTCTTGCGCGACCCGGCTGACGGGCATCTTCACGCCAGTCACGGATTGCAGCCACGTAATGGCAATGATGCGTGTTCGCGGCGAAACCGCATGAATTACGGTGTCCACCAATTCATCTTCCGTTATCGTGGCGCTGCGATCGTAGAGGGAGATGGTGCGGACGGGCGTGCCCATCCGCTCTGCGCGGTAGCGGAGGGCGTTCTTGGTCACGATGTGCTCTTGTTCGGTAGAGAGGATTTCCTGACCGGGCCGCAACTTCAAACTATTGTAGATCGTTCCGAGACCTTGGGATGTGCTTTCCGTCATGGCGAGCTCGTCTGGTTTGGCGGCGAGATATTCCGCGGCTATGGAACGGACGGCGGCTTCTAATCGTGGTGCATTCTCTTCGAAATATTCGGACGGGCATTCGTCGAGCCCGCGTCGGTGCTGTTCAATCGCATCGCGGACTAGCTTCGGGTGTGAAGCCTGCCAATAGCAAGACATATTGATCTTGTTAGGAGCGAGATTGAACTGCGCACGGACAGTGTCCCAGTCGGAAAGCTCGGACAAGGCTCGGGCAGCCGAGTTCTCCACGGCACTCATTCGAAAGGGCATGGCGCCTGCTACCGCACTGGTACCAAACATAGTTCCCGTGCGGATCATAAAGCTTCGACGGTTCATGTCGCCTCCGGTATAAGCGCCCGACCTGATGGTGGTGAGGGGATTTTAGCGCTACTCAGCACGCTGGTCATCTGGAAGGGCCTGATTTTCCAACTTGTTTGAGATCGGCTCGAACTCTTCACTCTGTAAGAAAACACGCCCTCGATCTGTTTTCCAATGCGCGTGCAATTTTGAATGCCAGCCGCAGGTTGGGTGATACCTGCCCTTCTCAATAGAGTTGATCGCTTGGCGCGAGACACCGACCGGCGCGGCGAGTTTGGCCTGGGACCATTCCCGTTCTGCTCGCGCAGCACTCGCAAGCGCGTTTTGATGAGTGCCATCCGGTCACCCATGAGAGCGACTCATCTGCACGTACGGCGACAAGAATTTCGGCGTCCAATTGAACCAATTGGGGTCCATTTGGCGTCCAAAAACGTCCATTTTTACACTGAATTCAGGTAGGTTAGCCGTGCAAGGACAATTGAATCGTGAGCGACCCGACACATGGGTGACCAAGGTTTTATGGAGCGGGCAATGGGAATCGAATTGCGTTCCGAAAATATAAGTCTCGGCGTACGAAGGTGTTACCACCGCTCCAAAAGTCAATTGGTGCCAACTGGTGCTGAACTTAATAGGAAGTTGATCTCCGGTTACGACTTATCGGGCACTTGAACAGAGATGATTTTCGCTTCCTTGCAGGATAAGCTTTCGGCTATGCCTGTTTGGAAATTCCTTCTACGTTTTCTGGCCATCTACGCAGCGACATTCGTTTTGGTGCATTTGATTCCGGAGCAGATTCACCGCAGAGATTTTGACCGTGTTTTCTTCACTTGGTGGAAAAACCGTACGCCAGAGAACGAAGCTGCGCTACGAGTGGAGCAGCGCAAGAACGAAATAATCCACCTCAGGGACTCTGCACTGATTGCTGCATTTGTTGTAGTCATTGTCGGTGGAATCTACAAGGTCGTTCGTCCTATAAGACGCGCTTAGAGTGGGCGAACGGCGGGCTATTGCCCAGTTAAGCTAGATCCTGATCAACGCCGTTGGCCGGAAACTTGATCTCAATGACGCAATCAGGCGCTGCCCCAAGTCATAGGAGCATTGGCTGCTCTATCTGGCTTTGTAGTATTCTCGCGCGAGAATGATTCCAGTCCCTGTTCTCATCCTGATCCTACTGGTGGCCCTGCTGATTTATTTCATTCACAGGATAGTAGCCTACCGTCCGCAGACAAGAAAAAAGGACTTACTGCTCTATTTCGTGGTTGCACCACTGATGATTGTGGCTTTTCTTGGATTTAGTTTCTATGCCGATGCCAGAGGCATCAACGAAAACGTCAGCATGAAGTGGATCAACATTTCAATTACTGCTGCATTCGTATTCGGATACACGGTGAAGAGATTTTGGCGATACCGTCAGAAATGGATATTCTGGGCTGAATTAGGCGTACTTGTCGTTGCTCATTTCGTCGTTCTGCAAAGACTTCATTGGGAAAAGGCTGGATACGCCTGGTTGCCGTTAGTGGTCGGCTTGCCCGAAATGTTTGTGGTCTTCCTGTTGATGGGTCTAATGTTTGAGTCAAATACCAACCGGGATCTTCCACCAGATGTCCGGTAACAACTTACCAGGCACTTCTGCAGATTCCGTTGATGATTGGCCAATTTCACTCGCTGTGACACACTTGGCTGGTGAAACTACTGCGCTACATCGAACTCAAGAGCGGCGGCTATTCCGCCAATGGTCCCGCGTGGATTGCGTACGTCGAGCAATCCAAAACCGGGCGAACTCTCTACTTCAACGGTCGGGGACTGATAAAACTCAAAGGGCAGCGGCGTGGCGCAGGTGGCGGGAACTACATTGATATGGAAAGTGGTGAATCGTTTTGGGTTTCTGGCGTCAAAAAGAATGGGGAAGACCGCCATTGGGCCGGGTCGGGAAAAGTTCTGGTTGAAGCCGCTGCGCTAAGTGAATACTTGAAAGTCATCAAAGCCACAAACCTCGATACATCGCGTTGTGAAGTGACAAAATCTCTCCGTCAGACGGACATCAGGCGACCTTCACGGCTGGCCAATTCACCGGGAACCTCTTCCCGAGGAATCGCAGCATTCGCCACATCCGTAAGTAATCGGGTAGCGCCTGATTAACGCAGAAATCGTCCACGTGGATTTCGCGCGGAAATAGTGCGACAAGGAGCGGAGCGGCGCCTGCGCTATCATTGTTGACATGCCGGTTACGCTACGCGAAAAAGTTCGGGTGATAATGCACCTCCCCGAGGGCTATACGAAAGTCTTGGTGGAGCGGACACTCGGGGTTGGAATGGCAGACGGTGGAGTTTACTGGGACATTCCGACGAGCGTGATACCCCCGCACCTCCGACGAATGGGTTGCCAGTTTGTCCTGGAAGCGACTACGCCTAGTGGTAAGGGAGAGGCCGAGAAAATGACTGCCGAGGAAATGCGGGCGGCGATGCAATGTTCTGTTCAAGAAATCCGGGACGAATAACTACTAGTTCCTGGTAGCGCCGAACCGTCCATTTGAATTGACTTCTCTGGTTACGACTTATCGGGACTTAGCGGCCACTACAGAAACGTGTTTTTCACGAATCAGACCTGTTACTCCGCTCGGTCATGTTTTTTGGGCGCCACTGGACAGCTGTTGGATAACCGGTGAAATGGTCCACTTTGCGACGTGGCCGTAGTACCCGGATCATGGCATTGCGAAAGTCTTCCATGCTGGTCTGCCCCTTCTTCGGTAGTCCTCCCTACCATAATTCCCAATCTCGAAATTTCGGAAGCCTCCACGACGTGTCCGCGCAGGTGCATAATCGTCCAGCTAGACGCGTCTGCGGAGAAAAGTTCGGTGGGCGGTTAAGGCTTCTCCTTCGGAGGAGGATCGCTCTTGGGGGGCTTGGATTGGTTCTGCCGTTCCTGCTTCTGTTTGTCGGCCAATAGCTTTTGTTCTTCCGCGTGTTTTTGCAGCAATTGCTGCGTCTGCTCTTGATGCTGCTGCTCAACTAGCTGTTTTTTAGCCGTATCCCCCTGTTGCTGCGCGAGTTTGGCGTGGTCCTGTTCCTGCTGCTGCTGGACTTTCTGCCGGTCCTGCTCTTGCTTCGCGCGAAGCTGATCCTGCTCTTGCTGGTGTTTCCTATCCAACTCGGCGTTCGTGGAGGGTGGAACAACGAGCCGCGGTGGAGCCGGAACCTCGTTCGGATGAACTGTCAGAGGCGAACCAGGGCGATTGGCTTGATTGGGTGGAACACGTTGTTGCTGGGCAGTATCCTGCCTGGTTTTCTCCGCAACAGCCTTGAGTTGCGCCGCTTGCTGCCGTGCCTTGTCGTCAGCGGCCTGCTGCGCAGCTTCCTGCTTGGCCTTTGCCGCGGCGGCTTGTTGTGGCACCGCTTGCTGCTTGGCTCTTTCGGCTGCCGCTTGCTGATCCTCTAGCCGCTTTGTGTTGTCCTGTTTAGCTTTTTCTGCTGCCGCTTGTTGTTGCACCACTTGCTGTTTGGCTTGGTCTGCGGTGGCCTGTTGTTGCGCGGCTTGTTGCTTGGCCTTTTCTTCAGCTACCTGCTGAAGTGCCGTTTGTTGTTTAGACTTTTCCGCTGCCGCTTGCTGAGCGGCTTGTTGCTGTGCGGTCTCTTGTTTGGCTTTTTCTTCTGCCGCTTGTTGCTGGGCAGCTTCTTGCTTGGTTTTTTCGGCGGCTATCTGTTGCTGCGCTGCCTGCTGTTGCGTGGATTGCTGTTTTGACTTTTCGGCGGCGGACTGCTGAGCTGCTTGCTGTTGCGCCGCTTCCTGCTTGGCTTTTTCCGCAGCCGGTTGCGGTTGAGCGGATGGCTGAGACGCAACGACTGGGGGTGGGGCCCCAGGCGCCGGAGGATGGACCTGTTGCGCCGTGTTTAGAGACGTTGCCGGCTGCGGCTTTTTCGCTGCCGTTTCGACCGGTTTAACCGCAGGAGCCGGCGGAGCCGTTTTTACAATTCGTTCAACAGGCTGCGGCGTTGCCGCCCGGAGGGTCTGCTCGGCCTTCGCGTCGAGCGGTTTGCCAGGATTCGCTTGTAACGCCTGCTGTTTTTGGGCGAATGCTACAGGTGGGGGAGGCGGCGCAACCTTAGCCACCACTGGCCGACTGACTACCGCAGCCGGAGGCTTCGGCGGAGCGCTGGCAGGCGTGGCGCTCGCGGCACTTTCTCTATTTGCGCCCATAACGCTTGCTCTGATGGGAGCTACGGGCGCAGAGTGAACCGCTGGAGCCGCGGTGATCGAACCAGGAGCGACTGTCACTGATGCGCGTGCCACCGGCTGCGCGTTCACGAAAGTTGCGCGAGGCACGGCGGTAATGGCACCAGCAACGTTTTGGTTCACGTAGGTCGTTGTCCGAACATTGTTGTTCACCACGTTCGTTATCGTGTTCTGCTGCACCACAGTATTAGTAATGTTTACGTTGGTGACGTAGGTCGGACTGGCTTGCCGAGCGGGCACGTACACTTCGCCAGGTGCCAGCGCAAACCACGCCACGCCGCCGCCACTTCCGAAATCGCGCGACGAATTCGAATCTCCCACAAAGGTAACGAGGGCCGGCGAATACACGGGGCGATACTCGCGTTCATCATGGTTCGCTTCGCGATGCGGCGGAACCCAAGCCCAACCTCCACCGGCGCGCCCGTCATTGTCCACGTGCGCCCAGCGGCCGTAATGAGACGTCACGAATCCAGAAGGCGCGTCGTCCACCCACGTCCACCCCCACGGGTCCACCCAGGCCCAATGACCGTCTCTGTAGGGTGCCCATTCGCGCGAGACGTGCGTGGGAACCCACACCGGACCGAGATTACCATCAGTTCGCCACGTACCGTTTTGATCGAGGTCTTCCGAGCCAGTAAGTTCCGGGGAGACGTAACGAGCTGACTGCGAGCGCTCTTCGCGAAGTTCGCGGTTGCGCGACCACTGATCGAAACTGTCGCGACCCGGCAGATCGTAAATGTCGTACGAAATATAGTCCGTGCCGGAGACTTGAACCTGGGAGCCGCCGTCCACGAGAAACGCCTGAGCACCGCCGGTAATTTGTCCGTGGCCGTCGCGCAGCGTAATGGTTGTGAAGCTGCCATCGGGATCAACAGTGATGCGATAGTCGCCGCGCTGCAAGACGGTAAACGCGAGGTTCGGAGTATCCACTTCGAACACATCGTCGCCGTAAAGATTCCGAACACGTACATCCACCGTTCCGGAGTTCAGTTGAATTTGCACCGTCCGGTCGTCCAGATTCAGAAAAGAAACCGAGGTCTGCCCGTCCACGCGAATGGCCGTTGATCCGATATGCATCTCCGCTCTGGACCTATCGCCGGTCCAGAGACTGTCTCCGGCAGTCATGGGGCGGTTCAAGGTGGCCCACGCCCAATCTGTTTCGCCGCCCGGCTGGAAGGAAACCGCGCCTTCGACAAAATTGAGCCGCGCTACGCGAAAGGGTGGATCATCGAACGCAAAAGCTGCCGGCACACCCGCAACGAACAGGCAGAGCACTAGGAATGCTCGCCCGCAGAAATTTGCAAAACCGACCGGTGTTTTCATCGCTCAACTCATTCCTGGCGCGCCATTGGCGCACCATTTTCGAGTAACAAGCGGTTGAAGGTGACTTTCCTCGAAGCAGTTCCCGGAAACGTTTCTCAGGCAACCCGAATTAGCGTCAGGCCTGAACGCTTGGATCTGTGCAATTCTTCAACGCCTTGGTTGCCAGGGTAGAACACGGGCCGGAAGGTTACTGTACCCTTTTGGACATTCTCGTCTCGCTGATGACTCCAGCATTGGACGTCGAATTCGGAGGCATCCTATTCTCAGCAAAAGCCAGCCTGAATTGGTATTAGAACATTTCCAGATCGTGCCCCACGATAACCTTTCCACATAGGCGGTAAGGGCGCTACTTCCGAATTGGAACTTTGCCCACTGAACGCGTAAAGTTCTTCGGTATATGACACCGGACGAAGCTCGTCAGTTGATAATAGATGGCATGAATTACGCCGCATATCATCAGACGGACTACTCGCTCTATGACACCGACAAGAACCGTCTCTTGGGCTCTGAGCACTACAACTCGAGTAGGCCGATCTACGAGCCGAGTCCATGGGCCGAAGGCGAGTTCGAGGAAAAGATGGCGGTGCTGCTTACCTGGGCGAATGTACTAAACCGTTCCGCCCCGACCTTCGCAAAGGCTCAGAGGCTCCTCGAAGGAGAAGATTCCGTTCTGGGCCGTGTCATCCGGCGCTCGAAGAATCGGAAGCCCAGCGATGGTGATGCCGGAATCAAATACAGCCGTACATGAGGCCCGAGCATCAGACTGATTCGGTACCAGCGTTTACCAGGTACTAACAGAGAAAATCGCATCCGGTATATCATTCCCCGCATGTTCTGCCCCGAATGCAGAGCCGAGTACCGTCCTGGATTTACTCGCTGGTCCGACTGTGACGTGAATTTGGTGCAAGAACTTTCTCAATCGGATACACGCGTTCCGAAGGCAAAACGTGAATGGACGACAACACCGTTCACAACTGGATATTTCTGAGGAGTTCGCCATGTCCGATGATTCCACCGTCCTAGAAAGAGTCCGAGGAACCGAGTCAGGAGTTAAAAGCGAGACCGGAGGCGGTCAAACTGGAGGAGGTGTACGCGATCCGTGGGATCAGCAACCAGTCGGTCCGCCGGGCGACGAGGGCGACCGCGCCCTGCTGATCTGGCTGTTGAATACCATCGAGAGTGAACTGTATAGATTTGCATTCTATCGAGAGCCACTCAGCAAAGCCTCGGTGCGCGCCGAATATCGGCAAGTTTGGCCTGAGGTCGCCTCGGCTTTTGAAGTTGCTCGCAGAAACCTCCTCGATCCGACGAAGGACCTGCAGCGAAACCTTAATAATGCAGGACTGGCAGGGAACATGCTCCAAATGAAAACGAAGCGCCTCTGGTCAGGCTTGAACGTCTATCGCCACGCGCTAGGCGAGCTCTCAATCCTCAATCCGGTTCCGGCCAAATTAGGCCCAATCGAAAAGATTCGAGATTGGGTCTTCGAAGTCTTGAACGACCTTCTTGGCAGCCTCGCGAAAGTATTTGAGGTGCTTGAACTGGTGAAAGAATACAAAGAGCACTTGGCCACCACAGTAAAAGCAATCGAGTTGGGAATGATTAGCTGAACTGTCCTCCTGTAATGCCATCAAGATCTAGCCTCCAAGCAAAGACTGACCGCAATCGCAAAATTGTTGGCGTCCAATTGAAATCGCCAGCGTCCAACCAGCTTCCAAAACCAGCCGTTTTTCGGGGTATTTTCAGCGACTCAGCCGCATAAAGGCAATCGAATCATCGCTGATTCTGGAGCGGGCGATGGGAATCGAACCCACGTCCGAAGCTTGGGAAGCTTCTATACTGCCATTGTACGACGCCCGCTCTTTGCTCAGCTTGCTGATTATACATAACTAACCAACGGGGCGTACAGATCCGCTCCGTCCCTATCGCACCAAATTCAAACAATTGTGCTTTCTTATGATCAGTAAAGAAGCTAGGCAGGTGTTTTCCGAGGGGCTAGTTGTCCTTTGCACAGCAGCAAACACCTGGTTTATTGACGACGACACTCGCGTTCGATAGCGTCAAAAGTAGGCAAAACGGAAGCTGCAACGTCGAGGCGTGAGCCGCTTAAGCGCCATCCTCGAACAATCGGCAAGCAATGCCATCACAAGAAATTCTTAAAAGGCGGAATACGGTGCCCAATCCGATCATTACCCTGACGACCGACTACGGAACGAACGATCATCTCGTCGGCACGATGAAGGGCGTCATCCTTAAAATTAATCCGGATGTGACTATCGTTGACATATGCCACAACGTCACCGCATACGATCTACTCGACGGCGCGCTCACGATCGGCTCAGCTTATTCTTATTTTCCACCGAAGACGGTTCACGTCGTTGTTGTGGATCCCAGCGTCGGCACTGAGCGTCGGCCGCTTCTCGTCAGCGCGCAGAATCAATATTTCATCGCGCCGGACAACGGCGTTCTGTCGGTTATCTTTGAGCGCGAAGACAATGTCGTCGTACGTCACGCCAATGTCGAGCACTACTACCTCAGCCCACTCAGCAAGACTTTTCATGGACGAGACGTTTTCGCGCCGGTCGCGGCCTGGCTAACCAAGGGTTGGCAAACGCCGAGTATGGGTGACGAAATCGCCGATTACAAAAAGTTCTCAATGCCCAAGCCAAAGGAAGCAGACGGCGGCGTAAAGGGTGTCGTGCTACGCGTGGATGCATTCGGCAATCTGATTACGAATTTCCGCGCAGAGCATCTCGGGAACGGTAATTTCAAGATGCAGGTGGGCACGCACGCAGTCACCAAGCTCGTTGACACGTTCGCGCACGGAGCGGCCGGAGAACCAATCGCATATGTTGGCTCCAGCGGCTTCATTGAAATTGGCGTAAATAAAGGAAGTGCGGCGCGCACGTTGTCGCTAGGCCGAGGAACCCCTGTGGTTCTACCCAAAAAATAAATCTGAGATATTGGCCTCGCGTTTCTAGTGAAGACTTTCCTAGGCCGCGGCTGGGGCTGGTTGCTTCCGCCTGTGCCAGTAGCCCAATGCCGCGAACAGCAGGATGGCAGGGACACCGGTTAACCCGCAAACGATAAAGAAAATGCCGTAGGCGTGAATGAGGCCATGCGTGGCGCCCAGGCTTTCGACTGCCGCGCCTGAAAACCCCTTCAATATCTTCCCCAGCCAGGCATAGGTGGAACTCAAGAGCGCATACTGGGTGGCGGTGTATCCCAAACTGGTGAGACTCGACATGTACGCGACCAGCGCAACACCGGCAAAGCTGAGGCTGAAATTGTCACCTGCCATGACGAAAGCAAAGAGACGAATGCTGAAGCCTGTGAAAGCGAGAGTCGCAAATGCGGCAGTCGCACCTGCCTGTAGGATACCCCCGATGATGAGCGCACGCATGTGGCCAAGCTTCAGCGAGCAGTATCCGCCTGCTGCGATGCCTGCAAACGTAGCGAAGAGCCCGATGGAGCCGCGTACCGCTCCGACTGTTTGCTTCGCGAGGCCCAGGTCGTGGTAGTAGGGATTCGCCATCGGACCCATCATGAAGTCCGGTATCCGGTAGAGGCTGATGGCAGCTAACATTACAAGCGCGAGCCAGCCATGCGCGCGGAAGAAAGCGATGAACGGCCCCACGACGGCATCGAAGAAGCCGCGAAACGTCCAAAATTGCGCTTCGCGTTTTTTTTCGCCCGTCGTTGCATCCGCGCGCTCCGGCTCTTTCGCAAACCAGGTCGCGACAATTCCAACGGCCGTACATGCGCCATAAATACCGTAAGACATGCGCCATCCCACAGCCGCTGCCACAATGAGGATAAGGGAATCCGTAGCCAGAAGCGCCAGTCGGTAGCTGAACTGATAAGCAGACGCGAGCAGACCTTGTTCTTCTCCGTCGTCTGCCGATTCTATTCGCCACGCATCAACGACAATGTCTTGTGTCGCTGCGGCAAAAGCAACGATCAGGGCAAATGCGCCGAGACGGCCGAGACCGGCTTTCGTGCCGGTTCCGCCCATCGCAACCAGCGCCAGCCCGACAACGATCTGCGAAAACATCATCCATCCGCGACGATGCCCAAGCCGCTTGAACAACGGCAAATCAACGCGATCTATCAAGGGCGCCCATAGGAATTTCAGCGAATAGGCGATACCAACCCAAGAAAGAAACCCAATCGCCGTCAGGGAGGTGCGTTCATCGCGCAGCCAGTAGCCGAACGTATTTCCGACCAAATAGAAGGGAAGGCCTGAAGAAAACCCAAGCAACAACATTGTCAGCGTTTTGGGCCGCAAGTAATCGACGATTCGGTGCTTTTGCGTACTCACGCACTCATTCTCTAAGGGTGCCTCACGAAACTCAACGCTTATACCATCGGATTTTGCCCATGCTGACACTCTACCGGGCGTCATCAATCATTCTGACGCACACTTCCGGCGGCGCGTCAGGCGTCTGCTGGCCGTCGCGGTAGGCCGCGAGCACTCCGCGTGGATGGTGATGGCTGCGCACACGAATTCGACGAGATACCGCTGCGTGCAGGAGAGATTACGAACCAGAAGTCGGCGAGCTCGATTCGACTTTGCGCACGCCTTCTGCGGAAGAGGGACTCCCACCGCCAGCGCCGCCTTGTGGCAACAGCTGAATCTTTACCCGCGCCACACGGCGGCCATCCATTTCGACAACGTTAAACCGAAAATTGCCGAAGTCAAAACTTTCGCCACCTTCCGGAATAAAACCAAGTTGATCGAGTACGAACCCTCCGACCGTCGCATAAGCGGGATCTTCCGGCAACGCAATGTTATATTGCGCATCGAGATCGCGAACGCTCAAAGCGGCATCGAAAACAACCGCTCCATCCGCAAGGGTGAGCGGCTTTTCGACGACGTCAAATTCATCGTGAATCTCGCCGACGAGCTGTTCGAGAATGTCTTCCATCGTCACGAGGCCCAGAATACTTCCAAATTCGTCGACGATCACCGCCATCGAAGTGTGCTTCGTTCGAAATTCAGCCAGCAACTCTGAAGCGGGCTTCGTTTCCGGGACAATTAGAAGCTCGCGCAGAACGCGACGCAAATCGAATGGCGTCGGCGCCGCGCGCTCCTGCAACCGGCGCTCGCGATCCAGCAGCACCCACATCATGTCTTTAATATGTATAAATCCCAGCATGTGATCGATCGTTCCCCGATAAACAGGTATGCGCGATCGTTGGGTCGTAGCAAAGACACGCATGACTTGATCGAGCGGTGCCTCCACCGGCAGGACGTGCATGTCCGGACGCGAAACCATAATTTCGCGCGCCTGCACTTGGCTCAACTCAATCGCGCTCAAAATGAACTTTTCTTCGCCGGCTGCCAGCAATCCGCGCTCTCTCGCCTGCTGGATTTGCATCTGTAGTTCTTCGGTTGAGTGCGCGACGCCGTGTCCGCCCGGCGTCGAGACGCCCAGCGCCTTCACGATCAGCCCGGAAATTCCTTCGAGAAAATCAATCGCCCATCGAAATGTATTGAGGAACCAATGGAAGGGGCGCGCCACCAGCAACGCGACGCGCTCCGCGCGCGCCAGACTGACGGTTTTTGGAACGAGTTCACCAATCACGACGTGGAGAACGCTCAAGAGAACAAACGCGCAGGAAAGCGCCAAGGCGTGTGCCAATACCGCCGACCGCGTCGTTAGACTCCCCGGCCACACGCTTTGAAATAGATTTGCGAGCGTCGCCTCACCAAGCGCACCGAGCGCCAGGCTGGCGATTGTGATGCCCAACTGCACGCCAGACACCACGCGGTGCAGGTCGCGGAGCAGATCCTCTACGATTTTTGCGCTGGCACTGCCCCGCGCCACGAGTTGCCGCACGCGCGAAATTCTCACCGCTACAAGTGAAAACTCCGTCGCGGCAAAGAACCCATTCAGCGCCGCCAGGGCTATGACTCCGACGAGTCGAACGAAGAACATTCGCGGTTGGCCACCCCACCCAAAGTGTATCAGCACTCATGCCATCGCCGTGGCCGCGCCGGTTGCGTGCAGGTAAGCGGTCCTCTACACTCATTTTTCACTATTCAACCGGGAGAATCCTTGTTACGCGCACTGCGCATCTTTGGCTGGATCATTACAATCGCTTTACTTCTCTGTGGCTTCGGCCTTTGGTGGTTCGTTTACCGGCCGCTCCCGCAAGTTGACGGCACGCTTTCCCTTCCCGGACTCAAAGCCGAAGTGACTGTTGAGCGCGATATCTGGGGCGTCCCGCACATTCGCGCATCCAGTCTCACTGACTTGGTCGAAGCGCAAGGCTACGTAATGGCCCAGGACCGGCTCTGGCAGATGGATTTGCTTCGCCGCGTCGGTCGTGGCCAGCTCGCGGAGATTTTCGGTCCAGAGGTCGTGAAAATCGACACGCAATTCCGCACGCTTCGCATCGGCGCGGCTGCCGATCGCGAAGCCCTCACACTTGAGGGCGAATCCCATGATGCGATGGATGCCTATGCTCGCGGCGTCAACGCGTACATCGATCAGCACAAGAAAAATCTTCCGATCGAATTTAAGCTCCTTAAATACGCGCCGCAACCCTGGAAACCTGCCGACTCGCTCGTGATCGCGGGTTACATGTATCAAACGCTTTCGAACACATGGGAGTCGGACTTCGATCGCGCGAAAGTCACCGAACGCGCTGGCGCAGATCGCACCAAGGATCTTTTTTCCCCTGACGCTGCACTCGATCACTTCGTTGTCGGCGATCCAGGCGGCGACGGCGGCGCCGAGCAATCCGGCCGCAATCCGGACGATGAAGACGATGATGACGACATGGTGCCGGACACCGTCCTCAAAGCCCGTGCGACAACGAATCCGCCGCCAAATTTCCCGGATTTAACGTCCGCTCTCGCCCCTCAAATCGAAAATTGGATTCACGAATCTCAGGCGGACATTCGACGCTCACTCGGCAGCAACAACTGGGTGGTCAGCGGCGCGTACACCGCCACTGGTAAACCGCTTCTCGCCAACGACACGCATCTCGAACTCACTATCCCGCCCATCTGGTACGAAGCACATCTCACGGCGCCCGGCTGGAACGTTAAAGGATTTACCCTGCCCGGCGGTCCCCTCGTCGTTATCGGCCACAACGACCGTATCGCCTGGGGTTTCACCAACAACGGCGCCGACGTCCAGGACCTTTATACAGAGACATTCAACCCGGCAAATCCCGACGAGTACCGTGTCAAGGGTCAATGGCAAAAGGCTCAAGTCATCGACGAAATGATTCACGTCAAGGACAAGCCCGATGAGCACCTTCGCATCGTCGTCACACGTCACGGCCCAATCGTTCGCCGCGAAAGTGACAAAGCTTACGCACTCAGATGGACGGCCACAGAACCCGGCGGGCTTTCGAACACGTACTACTATCTCGGCAAAGCGCAGAATTGGAATCAGTTCCGCGACACCCTCAAGAAGGTTTGGGGCCCTGCGCAGAACGCCGTTTACGCTGACGTCGACGGCAACATCGGCTACGTGATGGCTGCGCGCGTCCCGATTCGCAAAAAAGGTTCCGGTCAAGTTCCCGTCCCCGGCGACACCGACGACTACGAATGGACTGGCTACATTCCGTTCGAAAAGCTTCCACAAATCTTCAATCCGCAGTCAGGGCTCATCGTTACCGCCAACGCCCGCGTCGTCGGCCCGAAATACAAACCGTACCTGACTGACGATTGGGAAGAGCCCTATCGCACCGCGCGCATCTATGATTTGTTGCACGACAAGCACGATCTCCGTCCGGCCGACATGCTCAAAGTGCAGTCCGACACTTACAGTTTTCCTGACGCGTTCGTCGGCGAACAGCTCGTCGCCGCAACTCTCTCCGTCACGCCAAAAGACGACCGCACCAAACAACTCGTCGCTGCCACAAAGGACTGGAACGGTATCGCCGCCACCGATTCGCCGGTAGTTCCCTTCCTCGGCTTTGCTCGACAGGAAGCGCTTCGCTTGATCCTCGAGCCCTATCTCGGCAAAGACACTGACCTCTACCATTGGCGCAAAACCGCATTCCTGCAAAAGTTGCTTACCGATCGCCCGTCGAAATGGCTTCCTCCCTCATTCAAAAGTTACGACGAATTGCTCGTCGCCGCCGCAGACTCGGCGGTTCACACGCTCGAATCGCGGACCGCCAGCGCGCGCATCGAGGATTGGCAGTGGAAGAATTTCAATGCGCTTCAGATGCAGCATCCCATCGGCCGCACCGGCTTGCTCAAATTCTTCCTGAGCATCGCCGATAGACCACAATCGGGCACTCGATACAGCCCACGCGCCGCCACGCCTCGTCATGGTCCGGCTATGCGCTTCGTCGCGAATCCCGCCGATTGGGACGACTCCATCTTGCTCATCCCCGGCGGCGAGAGCGGCCAACTCGGCAGCAGCCACTACACCGATCAATTTTCCTATTGGTTCGACGCGAAGCCGATCGTCCAACCCTTCACGGACGCTGCAGAAGCTCGAACAAAGCGGCATACGCTCACGTTGAAGCCGGCTTCGTAGCCCTTCGCCCGCTATGCCCGAGCTTCCGGAAGTTCAAGCCGTAACACAAACTGTTTGCCCGCTCGTGCGCGGCAGCAAAATCGCTGTGTCCGCGTCTTCCACCCCATCGCCACGAAGCCGCAATCTCTCGCGGACATTGCTCGGTCGGCACAAAAACAAACCATTCGCGCCGTCACGCGGCTTGGTAAATACTTGCTGCTCGAATTGGATCGCGGCATCCTCGTCGTCTACTTTCGCCTCGATGGCCGGCTCCTGTGGTTCGGCTCGGCCAGAGAGCTGGTCGCCAGGGCAGACCGCGAGCCGCAAAACGCTCATGTTGACGTAGCGCTCGAACTCAATCGCGGTGTCCTTGGCTTTGCCGACCGCCGTCACTTCGGCCGCGTTCACTTCTTCAGATTGCGCGAAGCATGCAGCGGCCTCTGCTCCCTTGGCGTTGACGCGCTAGCCCGCGAATTTACGCCAAAACATTTCCAATCGCTCGTCTCCGAATCACGCCGCCCACTCAAGGAGTTCCTTCTCGATCAAACTCGCGTAGTGGGAATCGGCAACATCTACTCAGCCGAATCCTTGTGGCACGCAGGAATCGACCCGCGCCGTCCGGCAAATTCCTTGAGCGTAAAAGAAGCTGCCAAACTGCATAAAGCAATTGTGTCCGTTCTCCGCCGTGCCTTAGAATGTTGTTTACATCCGGCGCCGGATTTTCGCGATCCGAAATGGTGGTTTCAGGGAATCGAGAAACTTCTTCGCGCGTATGGTCGGGAAGATCAGCCGTGCCGCAGATGTGGCCAGCCGATTCAGCGAATCGAACAGCGCGGACAGTCCAATTATTTTTGCAAGCGCTGTCCAAAGTAAATGTAAGAAATCGTAACCGCAAAGGAGTGGGCGCACCGCGTGATCAATCCAGTAACGAAAAAGCCGGAACCACCCAAGAAGCCGGAATTTGAGCGCTCCCTTGCGCGGCTCGAAGAAGTCGTCCGTAAGCTCGAAAGCCCGCAGCTTTCGCTCGATGAGGCGATGAAATTATTCGAAGAAGGTGTCGCTCTCTCGCGCGAATGCCAGAAGCAGCTCGAAGAAGCCGAAGGCAAAGTGGAAATTCTTCTGAAAAAAGCCGACGGCAAACTTGCCGCAGAACCTTTCGATCCGGAAGGCGACGAATCTTGACGCGCTTTTCCGAATTTTCTTCGTCCTTCACCACACGATGAAACTTCCTGCGTTCTTCGACGAAGATTTACAGGCAGTAGACGCCGCGTTGCAAAAACTGTTGCCGCCGGAAACCGCCCCTCCCTCGTCCATTCATACGGCCATGCGTTACAGCGTCTTCGCGGGCGGCAAACGCGTTCGCCCCATCCTCTGCCTAGAATCTGCGCGTATCTTCACCGCCGACGTTTCCGCAAGCATGTACCCGGCGTGCGCCATCGAATTCATCCACACCTATTCTTTGATTCACGACGACCTTCCCGCTCTCGATAACGACGACCTTCGCCGCGGCAAACCGACCTGCCATAGACAATTCGGTGAAGCCGCCGCGATTCTCGCCGGCGATGCGCTGCTCACGCTTGCATTCGAAACGGTCGCTGCCGCCCCCGTCGAAGCCGACCGCCGTGTAAAAATGGCCGCCGAAATCGCCACATCCGCCGGCACCATCAATGGCATGGTCGGCGGTCAGGTCGCCGATCTCGAGGCGGAAGGAAAAAACGTTGGCCCGGAAATGCTCGAATACATACACCGTTCCAAGACGGCCGCCTTGCTCCGCGCGTCTATTACTTCCGGCGCGTTGTGCGCAGGCGCTCCAAATGACGAAGTCGCACGTCTTCGTCGTTTCGGCGAAACCATCGGCTGGGCGTTTCAAGTCACCGACGACATTCTTGACGTCGAAGAATCTTCCGCTGCACTGGGAAAGACCGCCGGCAAAGACGTCGCCCAACAAAAAGCCACCTATCCCTCCGTATTCGGTCTCGAACGCTCACATCAAATCGCCAAAGAACTTTCCGAAAAAGCGATCGCCGAATTGGACATTTACGGCACGAAAGCATCGCGCCTGCGCGAAATCGGCGAGTTCCTCGTCTACCGCCGCGCCTGAATTGTTTTCATGAACGCCAAACCGCAGAAGAAGCGTCTCGATCTCCTCGTCGTCGAACGCGGTCTCGCCGCGTCCCGCCAAAAAGCCCAAGCGATGATCCTCGCCGGCGAAGTGAGCGTCGACGGTCTCAAAGCCGAAAAGGCCGGCGCTCAAATCGCCGAATCCGCACGACTCGATGTCACAAGCCGCCTCCAAAAATATGCCAGCCGCGGTGGACTGAAACTCGAAGGCGCACTCGCCGATTTCGCCGTGAGCCCCTCCGGCTTCATCTGCCTCGATCTTGGATCCTCAACCGGCGGCTTCTCCGACTGTTTACTGCAACACGGCGCAGCCCGCGTTTACGCCGTCGACGTAAACACCGATCAACTCGCCTGGAGACTCCACCAGGACCCGCGCGTCATCCAAATTAAACGCAACGCCCGCGAATTGCGTCCAGAGGAAATCCCTGAACCGATCGACCTCGTCGTCGCCGACGTCTCTTTCATCTCCGTCACAAAAATCATGCCTCCTGCTGTCCTCGCCGCAAAACCCGGTGCCACATTTCTAGTTCTCATCAAGCCCCAATTCGAACTCCGCCGCGAGGACATCGGCGAAGGCGGCATCGTCAAAGATCCTTCCCTCCACAAAAAAGCAATCGCCTCGGTCGAAAATGCAGCGCAATCGAACGGCCTCGAAATCCTCGGCGTTTCACCCAGTCGCATCACTGGCTTCGAAGGCAACCAGGAGTTTTTTCTCCACGCCCGCAAAATCGTCTAAGGTAGAATCGCTTCAGTCCATGTCCTCCATCAAAACGATTGGCATAGTCTCCAGGCCGCGCCGGGTCGACATAGCGGCCATCGTGCCGCCACTTTTGAAGTGGCTCTCTGAGCGCAATATTCGCGCGCCTTACGACGAGGAAACCGCATCCTCTTTGCCCGACAGCGTTCCGGGCAAAACACGAGCGGAACTCGCCGCCGAATCCGACTTGCTGCTCGTTCTCGGTGGTGACGGCACGCTTTTATCCGCAGCTCGCGAAGCCGCTCCCCGCGGCATTCCGATTTTGCCCGTAAACCTCGGCAGCCTCGGCTTTCTCACCAGTTTCACGTTGCAAGAGCTGTATCCCGCGCTCGAAGAAACGCTGGCGGGACACCTCGCCGCCAGCGAACGCGTGATGCTCCACTCCGCTTTGATTCGCGACGGCAAAACGGTCGACGATCAACGCGTCCTCAACGAAGTTGTTATCAATAAAAGTGCGCTCGCTCGCATGATCGAAGTCCGCCTCACTATCAATGCCGACTTTGTCTGTCGTTATCGTGCCGACGGCCTCATCGTCGCAACGCCCACCGGCTCGACGGCTTATTCCCTCTCCGCCGGCGGACCTATCGTCCATCCCAATGTCGAATCACTTATCATCACGCCAATTTGCCCGCACACGCTGAGCGATCGCCCCATCGTCGTCGACGACAAATGCTGTGTCGAACTGAGTGTCGCCGGCCCTGCCGAATCCGTGTATTTGACTTTGGATGGACAAAAAGGGATCCCGATGCAATCGGGAGACAAAGTGCGCATCGTCCGCGCCGAAGAGCGTCTAAAGCTCATTCAACCCAAGCGCAAATCCTACTACGAAATTTTGCGCAGCAAATTGAAGTGGGGCGAAGCGTAGAAATTACGCCAGAACGTCGCCGCGCAGCAGGTCCTTCATCGATTCTCGCTTCCGAATTATCTTCGCCCGCTTCCCCTCTATCATCACTTCCGCCGGTCTGCATCGCGCGTTGTAATTCGACGCTAGCGACATTCCGTACGCGCCAGCCGTCCAGATCGCCACAACATCTCCCGCCTTAACTTCCTCCATCGGCCAATTGCGCAAAAAACAATCTCCAGTTTCGCAAACCGGTCCAACAATGTCCGCCGTTTCACGCAACCCCTCGGCGCCTGTCGAGCGCGTCACCTTTGTTATCGCGTGCACTGCGCCATACAACGCCGGCCGCATTAAATCGTTCATCGCCGCGTCCACCACTACAAATCTTTTTCGCTCGTTTTGCTTCACGTAACGCACACGCGCCACCAACACACCCGCCGGCGCAATAATGTTTCGGCCCGGCTCCAGTAGCAGATGAATTCCCAGGGGTTTAACAAGGCTCGCGACCAGTTTCGCGTACTTATCCCGTGAAGGAACTTGTTGGTCCGTATATCGCACGCCCAGCCCGCCGCCAAAATCCAGATACCGCAAATGAATTCCCGCTGCACGCAATTGCGAAACATAGCCGACAACCCGCCCCAGGGCTTCGCGAAAAGGCTCCAGATCGGTAATCTGTGAACCAATATGCGCGCTGATCCCATCCCACGAAATCTGTTTCGCATTTGCATACTTCTTGTACAACGCATACGCCGCATCCCACCCAAGCCCAAACTTATGTTCGTACCGGCCGGTGGAAATATGCGGGTGCCCGCCCGCTTGCACGTCCGGATTTACGCGAATCGCCACGCCGGGCACGCGTCCGCCGCCAGCGACGTGCTTCGCTGCCTCTTCCAACAGCACTTCCAGTTCTTCTTCCGACTCCACATTGAACAGCAGTATTCCGCTCGCCTTGCCACGCTTTTTCGCGTTGTAACACAGCCCCGCGCGAATTTCTTCGCGCGATTTACCCACTCCCGAAAAAACAATCCGGTTCCCGGGCACACTCAAGTGCTGCAAGTGCAACAGCTCATTGCCGGACACGACATCGAATCCACTTCCCCGTTTCGCCAGAGTTTTCAGGATGGTCAGATTGCCGTTCGACTTCACCGCAAAGCAAAGCGTGTGCGGCAGTCCCGCTAACCCGCGATCAAGTTCCGAGTACGCCGTCTCAATCGCCGCCCGGCTGTACAAATAAAGCGGACTTCCAAATTTCTCCACCGCGCCGGCCAGGGAATGGCCCTCGCAAAAGACCGACTCGCTCTTTCCCGCCTTGTCTTTCTTCCAGCCGAAACAGGGCGTGAACTCCGCCGGGTCTACGTAAGCATGATTTTGCGTTGGCACAGCCGCTTGTGCGCTCATCGAACCTTCAAAATCACCAGTGTTCGGTCATCGGACAGCGGAGCGCTCTGCGCGAACCAATCGACCTCCCGCAAAATCATGTCCGACAATTCCGTCGCGGTCAGCTCGTTGTGTGCCTCGATGATTTTTCGCAACCGCTCCGTGCCGAAAAATTGCCCCTCGCTGTTCGACGTTTCCGCAATTCCGTCCGAATGAAAGACCACAATATTCCCTTGCTCGAGCGTCACGCCCCACTCGTCGTAGTTGACATCTTCGAAAATTCCCAGCGGAAATCCCGTCAGCTCTACCTTGCCGCAACGCCCGTCCTTATATAGCAGCGGCTGCGATTGCCCCGCATTTGCAACGCGCAATTTTTGCCGCCCTTTTTGCCACGTCGCGTAGCACGCCGTCATGAACCGCCCTTCAATTTTTCGTTCGCCGACAATCTGGTTCATCTGCCGCAACATCTCTGACGGCTGTAATTTCTGCGGCGTCAGGCTCCGCATTATTCCGATCGCAACCGCGCCATAGAGCGCCGCCGCGGTGCCCTTGCCGCTTACATCCGCCAGCGCAATCCCCAGCTGCTGCGGCCCGTAGCGCAAAAATTCATAAAGATCGCCGCAAACTTCTCGCGCCGAAATGTACCGCGCCGCAATGTCCAACCCATAGTCTTCCGTCGGCACAGGCCGAATCAACGCACCTTGAATACGCTTTGCCGCCTGCAAATCCCGTTCGAGCCGCGCTTCATCCCGCGCCACTTGCTCGTAAAGCCGCGCGTTTTCGAGCGACACCGCCATATTCGCCGCAAGAATCGACAGCGTCTGCACGTGGTCCTGCGTAAACGCGTTCAGTTGCGGGCTCTCCAAATCCAGCACACCCAAAATCCGTCCCTTGTGCAGCATTGGAATCGCCAGCTCCGACCGCGTTTCCGGATTCACCAGCAAATACCGCGGATCCTGCGTCACGTCCGACGCCAGTACTGGTTCGCGTAGCGTAGCCGCCGCGCCCACGATGCCTTCGCTCGCCGCCACTCGCAATTTCCCCTGTACTCTCTGACCGTGCTTCACGTCCAGCCGGTGCCGGAAAACTTTCTGTTCTTCGTCGTAAAGCATGATGCTCAAAATCTGGTAGTCGATGACGCGCTTCACTTGCTCGGCCGCTCTTCGCAGCAACTCTTCCACGTCCAGAATCGAGCTCATCTCCCGGCTCACTTCATTCAGCAGCAGCAGGGTCGCCGCCTGCGCGCGCACTCGCTCAAACAATCGCGCATTCTCAATTGCTACCGCCAGCCGGCTGGCCAGCAGCGTCAGGATGTTTTGTTGATCTTTCGTGAAGTAATCTTGATGATTGCTCTGAATGTCCAGCACGCCAACGCACTTGCCCTGCAGCATCAGCGGCACGGCCAATTCCGACCGCACTGTATCAATCGCGTTGATATATCGCGGATCCGTCTTTACGTCGCCCACCCGCACTGCGTGCCCGGTCAACGCCGCCGTGCCCGTTATTCCTTGCCCCAGCGGAATAATCAGATTCGATGCCAATTCTCGCGTGTAGCCGATCGAAAACCGGTGTTTCAGCGTCCTGGCCGTTTCATCCAGCAGCAAAACACCAAAAATCTCGTAATCAATGTGTTTCTTGATGAGCGCTGCGGTACGCGCGAGCACTTCGTCCAAATCCAGCGACGCATTGACCTCTTCCCCGATCTGCGCCAGCGTGGCCAGAACTTCCGCTGATATCTCTGACTGCGCTTGCGTAGGCGTACTGCTCGTTTGTGTGCTGGTGGAGTCCATTAACGCTCTTCATTATAACAGGTGGCTGCTACACACTCTGTTCCCTCATTATTCCGGTGAAGGAAAATTCAAAATGCCTACATGCGGCAAATTCCGGTAGCGCTCCGCAAAGTCCAGCCCGAATCCCACCACGAATTCATTCGGTATCACGAATCCCACATAATCCGCGTGTACATTCGCAATTCGCCGGTCCACTTTATCCAGTAACACGGCAATCCGCAGATGCTTTGGCCTTCTCTGCTGCAAGATCCGCAACAAATATTGTAGTGTCAGCCCTGTGTCCAGAATATCTTCCACCACCAACACCGTCTTTCCCTCTATGCTCGAGTCCAAATCCTTGTTCAGCTTCACTTGCCCCGACGAATGCGCTTCTTTCCCATAGCTCGACACTGCGATAAAATCAAACGTAACTTCTCCCGGAATCTGTCGCGCCAGGTCCGCTAAAAACGGCACCGCCCCTTTCAACACTCCCAGCAGCAGGATCGGCTCGTCCGGAAAATCCTTTCGAATCTGCCGCCCCATCTCCCGAATCCGCTTCTGGATCCTCGCCTGCGTAATCAGCGGCTTCACCGTTTCCTTCTTCACTCTGTTTGCACCACCCGCTTTCTTTGTCGCCATTCGCCGTTTCTCCAGGTCGCAAAATGTACCCCACCCTCCGTCCTCGCACAAGACGCCTTAATCCGCTCTTTGCTCGCCGTTAACACACCCGCAACACGCCACTTTTACACTTGCTTCATGCGAAGTCTGAGTCGAGGCGGGCATCGGCTTTCGTGATGCTCAGGAGCAATACTTTTCCACAGCCGTAGGCTTTAACATAAGCCCTCTCTGTGTTAAAGATTGTTCACATATCTCCTGGGGCTCTGTTAATAGGCGAGTTAGATGTTGCACTCGCTAGTTCTGTCGTGGCGGTCGCCTCGAATGGCGGCTGCGAGCCCCCAACACACCCTGGAAGCAGTCGCGCGGGTATCTCCCGTTCAGCAGTTGAGTTGTCATCCTAGGAGGAATTGAATGAAAGCGAGTCGTTTGTTGGCTTGTTTCGCGGCACTCTGTTTCTGCGCCGCAAGTATGTTATCTCTCGGAGGCAAACCGGTCAGCGCCCAGTCCACCACGGACGGCGCCATCGGCGGCACAGTAATCGACTCCTCCGGCGCTGCTGTTCCCAACGCAAGGGTCACCGCAAAGAACTCCGGCACCAACGCCATATCGTCCGCCACCACCGACGACACCGGCTACTTCCGCATCGGCAAGCTCGCCCCCGCCGAATATAGCGTCACGGTAGACGCCACCGGCATGGCTCCCTTCACCGCCGAGCACGTCACCGTTCTCATCGGCAGCGTCACCGAACTCACCGCCAAGCTGAACGTCGCCTCGGCCGGCGCCGTCGTCGAAGTCAGCGCCGAGATCCCTGTCGTCAACACCACCTCCCAGGAATTCTCGAACGTCGTCAGCGAAACCGCCATCAGCAATTTGCCCATCAACAACGGCCGCTGGTCCAGCTTCGCGCTCCTCACTCCCGGCGCTGTAAATGACGGCAACGGCTTCGGCCTCATCAGCTTCCGTGGCATCAGCCCCCTTCTGAATAACAGCACCGTAGACGGTGGCGACAACAACCAGGCTTTCTTCTCCGAAGAGCGTGGCCGCACCCGCATCGGCTATACGCTCCCCAAAGCCGCCGTTCAGGAATTTCAGGTCAACACTTCGAACTACTCCGCAGAATATGGTCGCGCAGCCGGTGCTGTCATCAACACGGTCACGAAGAGCGGATCCAACCAGTTCCACGGCGAAGGCTACTTCTACGATCGCGATAACGAGTGGGGTGCCGTCAATCCCTTCACCACTCTCACCACCCAGCAGCCCGATGGCTCTTTCGCCAGCAATCCGTTCAAGCCCAAAGACGTCCGCAAAATCTACGGCTTCGGAGTCGGCGGCCCCATCATCAAAGACAAGCTCTTTTTCTACTTCGCCTTCGATCGCTACGACAAGGATTATCCGGGTACGGCCAAGGCCAACAATCCAATCGCCTTCTTTGCAAGCCCCGTCCCTGACTTGACGGGATTCACAGTCGATGGAACATCGAACTGCTTTCAGGCAAGTGGCGCAAGCAACGTTGATCCGAAGAAATTTACGATGACTAACGGATCGAACATCGCTACCGCAAGCGTTGGTGCCTGCACGCTTGTAGGCAATGTTCCTCTTCCGGACTACGCCACGGGCGTCACAACTTACAACAACGGACTGCAGGCCTTGTTGCCGACTTTGGGAACCGTGCCGAGAAAAGGGCAAGCTACCATCTTTTTGCCCAAAATAGACTGGACAATTAACAGCAAAAATCATGCGACATTTGAAGTAAACCGTATGCGCTGGGGCTCGCCGGCGGGCATCCAGACACAGGCCAGCAACAACCTCGGCAATGCCAGCTTCGGCAACGACTACGTCCGTACCACATGGGGCGTCGCCAAGCTCTACACAACGATCACCAATAGCTTCAGCAACGAAGCCCGCTTCCAGTACGGCCGCGACTTGGAATTCGAATTTCCACAGGCGCCCAACGCATACGAGCAAGCCAATTTCCTTTCTTCACCGAACTTCCCGGGCTACACCAATCCCCTCGGTTTGCCGCCGGACGTTGGAATCGTCGGCGGCTCCTCGGGCATTGGTTTTGATCTCGGTGTACCGACGTTCCTCCAGCGTCCGGCTTTCCCCGACGAACGCCGTACTCAATTCGCAGACACCGTCTCGTGGCTGAAGTCCAAGCACAGCCTCAAATTCGGTGTGGACATCGCCCACTCCAACGACCTCAGCGAGAATCTTCGTATCCAGTTCGGCTCTTTCGCCTACACCACGGTCGGCAACTATCTCTCGGACCTCTTGAGCCCCAACAGGTGCGGCGGCGGCGCGCACAACACTCCCTGCTACATCAGTTATCAGCAGGCTTTCGGCCCACTCGGCTTTCAGTTCAATACAAACGACGTCGCCTTTTTCGCCGAAGACAATTGGCGCATTTTTCCACGCTTGACCCTGAACCTCGGCGTCCGCTTTGACTACGAGCAATTACCCAAGCCGTTCCTCCCGAATCCGAATGTCCTGAATACCCAGAAACTTCCCAACGATACCAACAATTGGGGTCCCCGTATCGGCTTCGCCTACGACGTGTTTGGCGACGGTAAAACCTCCGTCCGCGGAGGCTACGGAATCTACTACGGCCGCATCATCAACTCCACCGTCTACAACGCCCTCATCAACACCGGCGTGACCGGTGGGCAGTTCTCGTTCCGCTTCAATGCCGTGCCGAATGGCGCGCCAGCATTTCCTCAAATTCTTGCCACTCAACCGCCGCCGAGCGGCGCTCTCGCTGTCGTCTCGTTCGATCCACAATTCCAGGCCCCGGCCGTCCACCAGACCGATCTCACCGTCGAGCGTGAACTCCCATGGAAGGCCGCCGTCTCCGTCAGCTATCTCGGCAGCTTCGGTCGCGATCTCCCTGATTTCGTTGACTCAAATATCGACCCTGCAAGCGCTACGCCGCTCACCTACAACGTCGGCACCGGCGGCCCGCTAGCCGGTCCAACCTACTCCACCGTTAAATACATCAAACGCCTCAATCCGAAGTTCGGAGCGATGACCAACATTTTCAGCGGCATCAGCTCCAACTACAACGCTCTCGCCATCCGCGTGAACAAGCGCTTTTCGCAGAACTTTGAGCTCAATTACAACTACACATGGTCGCATTCGCTCGACTTCGGCCAGAACGGCTCAACCTTCAGCGACACCAACGACCTCCTCGACCCTTTCAACATCCGCAACGAGTATGGCAATTCCATCTTCGACGTCCGCCAGCGTTCTGTGCTGCATGCGGTCATCGGCACTCCATGGAAGAAAACAGGCGCGCTCGGCTATCTCGCGAACGGCTGGCAGATCGCTCCGATCTATCAGGCGCAGAGCGGCCTTCCCTTCTCCCTGACAACGGCTGGTAGCGCCCCAAACGCCGTCTCCGGTGGCATCAACGGATCCGGTGGCCGTAGCGGTATCGATGTCATCGGCCGCAACACCTTCCGCCTTCCGCGCACTCAGGTTGTCGACCTCCGCCTCTCCAAAAAGTTCACCTTCGGCGAACGCTACTCCGCCGAAATCCTTGGCCAGGCCTACAACCTCTTTAACCACGTCAACGCCACCAGCGTTTTGAACAGCGGCTACACAATCGCCACTTCCGGAAATACCGCCACTTCCAACGGCACCGTTCCTTGCGGCTCCGCTTCAACAGCCAGCCCGAACAATCCTTGCCTCAACTTCAACTCAACCTTCGGCGGCATCAGCAACGGCAACTCTACCTTCGCCTATTCCTCCCGTCAGGTAGAAATAGGCTTCCGCTTCCTCTTCTAACAACTCCTCCCGGCCCATCGCGGGCCGGTACGAAAAAAGGCGTCCCGACTCCGTCGGGGCGTCTTTTCTCTTAAGCAACTCGGAATGCGCCTTAGCCCCAATCCCTTCTTATACTTATACTTATACATTATCTATTGACATGGTACTGTTACCGTGCTACACTAACGAGTGTAATCAAGTTTCGTTCGCCCCCCAATTTTCCTGAAGCTCGCCTCGATTTCTCTCCTTCCCATATTCCCTTTGGAATGAACACTTATGGATGTGTATCAAAAAAAGACTTTAATTTTTGCAATCCGCACTGACGCAAAAAACGGGGGGAGGGTACTCACGCCAATGACTGCAATCTACCTCCGAGGAGTTTCCTGCGCAACCAATCTTCCCTGCCAGCTGCCCTACTTCCCTGCCGCTACCTCGCGTGCCGCCACAATCGTATTCACATGAATCCGTACCGTGTCCTCGACCTGCCGCGCATACCCTCCCGCCAGCGTCGTCGCCACCGGTACTCCCCTCTTCCGCGCCTCTTCAAACACCCGCTTGTCCCGTTCTTTCAATCCCCTTTTCGTCAGCATCAGCCCACCCAGTTGGTCTTCGCAGAAGGGGTCAGCCCCACCCACGTAAAAAACAATGTCGGGCCCGAATTTCTCCAACGATTCCATCACCGCCGGGAGCAGCGTCTCCAGATATTCGTCGTCCTCGACTCGGTCATCCAAATTCAAATCCACATTCGACGGCGGCTTGTGCGCCGGATAGTTGTTCAGCTGATGAATCGAAACCGTGAACACGCTGTCGTCATCGCGGAAAATATGCGCCGTCCCATTTCCATGATGCACATCGGTATCCAGGACCATCGCTTTGCGAATCGCGCCATCCGCCTGCAATCGCCGGATCGCCACCGCCACATCATTGATTGCGCAAAATCCTTCGCCATGATTCTCGTACGCGTGATGAAATCCGCCGCCCAGATTGCAGCCAAAGCCGTCGCGTAACGCCATCTGCCCCGCGAGAATCGACCCGCCCGCCGCCAACCAACAAGCCCTGGCCAGCTCCGGCGAGTACGGCACTTCCAATTTCATAATGTCGCTCGCCGTCAAAGTCCCGTTTCGCAATTTCCCGATCCACTCTGGCGTGTGCACGCGCAACAAATCCGCGTCGCTCGCTTCTTCCGGCAAAACAAAATCCTCCTGCCCCGCGATTCCCTCGCGCAAAAGCATCAGTCCTATCAATCGGAATTTCTGCGATGGAAAAACGTGCGCTCCCAAATTCAAATCATAGTTGGGGTGATAGACCAGCCTGAAGGGCAACATGAAGGAGTCGCGCGACTAATTCTCGCGTTCGAGAATAAAATCCGGCAAGGTCAAAAGCGCTCGCCCATATTCCGAGTCGCGTTGGCCATTGATGCAGTGTTTCGCCTTCGCAGCATACTCATGGGCCAGCTTTCGCGTCCGCTCCAGCGCCCCGGATTCGTTCACCAGCGCCACCAGTCGCTCCGGCCTCACACTTACAAATTCTTTTTCTTCCAAAACGCGCGCCACCAAATCGCGCGCTTCGCGATGCCCGTTCTCCATCGCATAAATCAGCGGCAGCGTAACTTTGCCTTCCTTCAAATCGCTCAGCACCGGTTTTCCGAGCTGTTCCGCCGAAGCCGTAAAATCCAGCAAATCGTCGACAAGCTGAAACGCCAGCCCCGCGTATTTTCCGTAATCCGCCAGCGCTTCTTCTTCGTCGCCTTCCAGTCCGCCAAGCACCGCGCCCAATCGCGCGCATCCACTGAACAAGCAAGCAGTTTTATGTGTGGCGAGCTTCAACGCATCTTCTTCCGTCACGTCAATGCGGCCGATTTTCGCGAGCTGAATCAACTCGCCCTCAACCATTTTTTGCGTGAGATCAATCAGAACGTCAAGAATTCGGAAGTTTCGCTCTTCCAGCGCCATCTGGAACGACTGCATGTACAGCCAATCGCCCGCCAAAACACTGCGATGATTTCCCCAGCGCGAATTCGCCGAAGGACGCCCGCGCCGCGTGTCCGCACTGTCAATCACGTCGTCGTGAATCAGCGTCGCGCTGTGCAGCAATTCCACCACCGCCGCCAGTCGAATCGAACCTTCCCTGCGTCGCCCCGCATAACGATTCGCAATCAACAGCAACGCCGGGCGCATGCGTTTGCCGCCGCCGCCCAGCAAATACCCTGTGATTTCAGACACCGGCTCAAACGCAGTCGCGCTCTGCCGCGCGAGTTCCTGCTCCACCAGCAGGAGGTCTTCGCGCACCAGTTCAAAAATCTCTTTTGCCGTCAGAAGAGCGATTTCTTTTCTCCTGGCTTCCGGTGTCATCTCAGTGGGACTCCGCGGCCGTGGGCACACGCGGCCGGGCAAGACCGAAGAAGCGCCGAAAATTCTCCGAGGTCCTGGCAGCCGCTTCTTCAGCGCTCAAGTTTCTCACACTGCCGAGCATCTTTGCTACTTCCGCCACGTAGGCAGGTTCATTTCGCTTGCCACGGTAGGGCACGGGCGCCAGGTACGGAGCGTCCGTTTCAATCAAAATGTTCTCCAATGGCAAAGCTCTTGCAATGTCGCGCAAGTTCTGCGCTTTCGGAAAGGTCGAATTCCCTGCGAACGAAATCTGGAAACCGATATCCACGCCGCGCTTTGCGTCTTCAAGTGTGCTCGAAAAACAATGAAGAACTCCGCCCAGTCCTGTCGCCGCCCACTCTTCTTCCAGGATTTTCATGCAGTCCTGCCACGCATCGCGGCAATGAATCACGACCGGTTTTTTCGCCGACTTGGCAAGCTCCATTTGTTGCCGCAAAACTTTAGCCTGAACGTCGTGCGGTGAATGATCGTAGAAGTAGTCCAGACCAATCTCGCCCCACGCAATCACTTTCGGATGTTTCGCGAGTCGCGCCAGTTCATCCAGATGCGTTTGTGTCACTTCTTTTGCTTCGTGCGGATGAATCCCAACCGTCGTATAAATCCAGTCGTGCTGCTCGGCAAACGGCAGCGCCGCGTCCAGTTTTTCCGGCCCAGGCCCTGTGCCAATCGCTACAAGCGCCGTCACCCCGGCCGCCCGCGCGCGCTCCAGCACCGCTTCGCGGTCGTCCGCGAATTGCGGAAAATCAATGTGGCAATGTGAATCGATCAGTTCCATTGAATGAGGTCAGTGATTTAGCGCCAGATAGAGTCACGGATTTGCACTACCTACTTCAAGCGTGCGCCGATTTCGACGTCTTCGTCGGGAAATCCTGCGAGCACGGGACGCCCTTCGGGGCCGACTGAAGCCGCAACAATCATTCCGTTCGATTCCACGCCGCGCAACTTTCTTGGCGCAAGATTTACAACGACGGCGACTTTTCGGCCGATCAGTTTTTCCGGTTCGTAAAACTGCGCAATGCCGGCGCAAATCTGGCGAATCTCCGTGCCAATGTCCACGGTAAGTTTCAGCAACTTGTCCGCGCCGACGATGCGTTCGGCGGTTTTGATTTGCCCGACGCGCATCTCGACTTTGGTGAAATCTTCGATGCCAATTTTCTCCGGAGCAGCAACGCCTCCCGCCGTGGCCGCAGGCGCCGGAGCCGCCGCCGGTGCCGGTGGTTGTCTCGGATTCAGTTCTTCGTTTGCCATCGCTTCAATCCTCTCTATCGCTTCTTGTTTATCCACACGCGGGAAGAGCGCCTGCGCCTTGCCGAGCTGCGCGCCAGCGACAAGTTGCCCCCAACGCAATCCGTCCAATTCCACTGCGGAAACTTTGCCCGGCTGCCCGAGCAGCGTCCACACTTTCGCCGTGCTGTCCGGCAGAACCGGATGCGCGAGCACGGTTACGACGCGCAGCAATTCGGCCGTCGTCCAAAGAATTGTGGCCTTGCGCTGCATGTCGGCTTCGGAATCGCCCATCGCCCATGGCTGCTCCGACGTCAGATATTTATCGGCGGCAGCGATGGCCGCCCAGATCGCTTCGAGCGAACGGGCGAATTCAAATTTCTCGAAGCGCTCAAGCGCTTCGCCGACCGCTTCGCTAGCGACTTTCGCCAGAACATCGTCCTGCGGCAAGCGCGGTCCGGGTTTCGGGATTTTCCCGCCGAAATTCTTTTCGATCATCGCCACGGTGCGGCTCGCGAGATTGCCAAGTCCATTTGCAAGATCGCTGTTGTAGCGCGTGACCAGCGCGTCGTAACTGAAATTGCCGTCCTGGCCGAAGACGACTTCGCGCATCAGGAAATAACGCATCGCGTCCATGCCGAGCATGTTCGCAATCGGACGCGGCAAGACTACATTTCCTTTGGACTTACTCATCTTGCTCGCGTCCATCAGGAACCAGCCATGCGCCCACACCTGCTTCGGCACGGGCAACATCGCCGCCATCAAAAACGCGGGCCAGTAGACAGTGTGGAAACGAATGATGTCTTTGCCGACGAGATGCAAATCGCAAGGCCAGAAGCCGCGCTTTTCGTAGTCCGGCCCTCCGACCGCGCTGAGGTAAGCGGTGAGCGCGTCAAACCAAACGTAAAAAACGTGCGGCTCTTCGCCGGGAACGGGAATGCCCCAGCGAACCGTAGTACGCGTGATGCTCAAATCTTTCAAGCCGCCTTCGACGAAAGAAATGATTTCGTTCTTGCGTGTCTCCGGCTGAATGAAATTCGGATTCTTATTGTAAAAATCGAGCAGTGGTTTTTGAAACGCCGACAATTTGAAATAGTAATTTTCTTCGGTGACGGTTTCCGTTGGACGTCCGCAATCGGGGCAGTTGTCGCCGGGCTTGGCGTCAGTCACAAATGCGTTGTCGTAGATGCAGTATTGCCCGGTGTAATTTCCTTTGTAGACGTAGCCGTTTTCGCGGCAGAGTTTGAAGAGCCATTGAACCGTGCGCACATGGCTAATATCCGTGGTGCGAATAAACTCGTCGGCGGAAATTCCAAGTTCGTCCCAAAGCGCTTTCCACGCGACGGCCATCCTCGCCACGTATTCAGATTCGGGAACGCCGGCTTTTTGCGCGGCGCGTTCGACGTTGACGCCGTGCTCATCGGTGCCAGTCGTCATTACAACTTCGTAGCCGCGCATGCGCTTGTAACGACGAATCGCGTCGGCAATCACCGTCGTATACGTATGGCCGATGTGCGGCAGACCGTTCGTGTAGTAGATCGGCGTGGTCAGATAGAATTTTGGCTTGTCACCGGGCATTGGGAAGCTCTCAGTTATAAGTTATAAGTTATAAGTTATCAGTTTTAAGTAAAAACGTGGAATGCAAAGGAACGGTCCACGCGTTTCTGTGCAAATTTCAGGAGCGGCCGGTTTCAGAAAGCCGGCCCAGCAACTGCAAAACCCTACATTTTCTCAAAATTGCGTTTTGCTTCGTCCATTACCTGGTGCAGGGGAACATGCTTTTCTTCCGCCAGCTTTTTGCAATCTTCAAATTCAGGGGCGGCGTGGCGAATGTGGCCGTTGACGCGCGAGATTTTTACGCGGACGTCGCCGAATTGCGTATGCACGTTCACGGATTCGCGGGGAAGCGTGCGGCGCTGGGCCCGATACGTTCGTGCGCCGAACGTGGTCGTCTCTGCAAAAACCAAATCCATTAAAGAGGCCGTGTCGTGCGGACGGCACAGAAGCGTGAGCAAGGTCCCGGGACGGTTCTTCTTCATCTGCACAGGAGCTGTGTAGACATCGAGTGCGCCGGCGGCGAGTGCCTTTTCCTGAAAATAGCCGTAAATTTGCGGATTCATGTCGTCGAGATTGACTTCGATCACGGAAATCTCTTCGTCGAATCCCGCGACCGTTTTGTCCGCGGCTTCGCCAATCATGATGCGCACGACGTTGGGTTGACCTTCCAGGTCGGTGGTACCGGCGCCGTACCCGATGGCGAAAACGCTCATGGATGGCTGCGGGCCGAACGAAGTGCAAAGCGTTGCGACGATAGCCGCGCCTGTGGGCGTGACGAGTTCTTTCTGGACACCATTCGAGTACGTCGGTTTGCCTTGCAGCAATTTCGCCGTCGCGGGAGCGGGCACGGGCAAAACACCGTGCGCCATTTTTGCCGTGCCGCCGCCGACATTCAGGGGCGAGCAGGCGAATTGCTCGATGCCGAGGGCTTCAAAGCCGATGCAGGCTCCGACGATGTCCACGATGGCGTCGACTGCGCCAACTTCGTGGAAATGGATTTGTTCAATCGGCACATCGTGAACGGCGGCTTCAGCTTCGCCCAGCTTGCGGAAAATCGCAGCGGCTTGTTCGCGGACTCTTGGCGAAAGCTTCGACTTCTGCAGGATCTCCAGAATTGCGAACAGCGAACGATGCTTGCTCTGGTCGTCGGTCTTCACCTTCGCGTAGGTGGACGACATGCCGTTCTTCCAGACTTTTTCGGACGAAACCTCCCATCCTGAAACGTCGAGGCCGCGGAGTTGGTCGCGGAGATGATCGAGCGAGACTCCAGCATCGACCAAAGCGCCCAGGGTCATGTCGCCGCTGATCCCGCTAAAACAATCAAAATAAGCGAGTTTCATGAAATCTTGCCGATGAATGGATACTATCGGCGCACCAGAAGAGTGTCAAACCCGTAAGGGGACGATTGGAGACATTGGAAATTGGTGGTGGGTGAGGGTGCTGCCCCCTCCCGGCACGCTGATCTGGCGTTTACCGGGGTTTATAAGACCCCGCTGCACGGCTGGTGCTACCCACCGTTTTGCAGAGTCGTATTATGGGCTCGAATTCCATTGGAGATTCGATGTTATCGGCGGAATGCAAGTGTGTCAACGAGTGGTCATGGCGGTCACAGGGTTCATGTTCGGCGCGACCTGGCCAGGATTCCTCGCTCCGCTCGGAATGACAGCGCGCGGGAGTTTGGAATCAGGTCACGAGGCGGCTGTGAAGACATAGTTGTTGAGAAATTCGTTGCGGAATTTACCTTCGGGATCGAATTTTCTGGCGAGGGCGAGAAATTCGGGAAGTTTCTCGTAGCGCGATTGCAATTGCGCCGGCGGCATGGTGAAGAGCTTGCCCCAATGGGGGCGCGGATTGAAGGGCGCCAATTCCCTTTCGATGATGGGCAGAAGTTTGCTGACTTCGGGCCATTCGGGTTTCCAGGTGAAGTGGATGGCGACAGAATCTTGCTTGTAGGCGGGACTCATCCAGAGGTCGTCGGCGGCGATGGTGCGGATTTCGGTGATCATCAGGTGCGGGCTGATCTGTTCATGCAATTTTTCGACGGCGAGGATGGCGTCACGCGCGTTTTTGTGGGGAACGAAATATTCGGACTGCAATTCTTTTCCGGCGCTGGGACTGAAACCCATTTTGAAGTGAGGCAAACGGTCATACCACGGGCCGGGAACACCCATTTGTTCAGTGCAATTTTCCGCGGAGAGCGCAGCAATAGGATGGAGATTTTTTGTGGCGCGCGTGGCGCCGAAGAAATCTTTCGGCTGTTTGACGGGCGGCTTAGCCGCGTCGATGCGATGCTTGAGCCAGACTTCATTTATGCGTTGATTTTGCCAGTCGGTGAAAAGACTGACGCTGTAGGCAGCGGAGAGAATTTCGTCGAAATGTTGCTTGAGCGATCTGAACGGAAGATTTTCGAAGACGGTCTGAGCGATTTGATACGTTGGCTGAATGTCGAGCGTAACGTTTGTGATGACGCCGAGAGCGCCGAGGCCGACAACGGCGCCGGGAAAGATATCGGGATTTGCCTTGCGGGAGAGTGTTACGACGTCGCCGGCGGCGTTGACGATTTCGAGCGCGGTGACTGCGGTCGAGAGATTCCCGTTATTTACGCCAGAGCCGTGCGTGCCGGTGGTGATGGCGCCAGCGACAGAAATATGCGGAAGGGAGGCGAGATTGTTGAGCGCGAATCCACTCTTTTCGAGCATCGGAGCAATCGTTCCGTAGCGGACGCCGGGACCGACTGAAATCGCGCGCGCGGCGCGATCGATGACGGGAGGCGGCGCCGCGAAGTCAGTGGTCAGAAGTTGTTTCGTGCTGTCGGCAATGCGGTTGAAGCAATGACGGGTGCCAAGTGTTTTGAATGTGGAATGTTTGCGGACGAAATCCTGCACGGTGGCGACAGAGTTCGCGGTCGCTACGTTATCGGTGCTGTATTCGATGTTGCCAGCCCAGTTGACGAGTTTTTCGGGTGAAGCGAAGGAATCTATTTCAAAGGGCATGGCAGCGGCCGCCGTACAGAGCTTTATGAACGTGCGCTTTTTCATGGAGGAAAATTACCTTGGACCCGGGAGCAGTGTACAGCACGAAATGCAGAAATTTTCGGCGAGTGGGACTCGCTGACATCGAAGATGTCGCCCTAAAGGGACGGCGCTATAACGTGCGAAGATTATTCGGCGTCGCGGTTGGTTACGGTGACGCGGAAGATAGGTTTGGATTTTTCGGCGGGATCGATATCGAACGTTTGGGAAGTTTTGGCGGGATCGTAGTCGCGCCAGAGCCAGATCATTTCGACGGGGAATTCGGCGGCGCCGTGGGCGGAATTGTGCGTTCCCTTCCCGAAGCTGAAGTGAAAATCGTAATCTTTGGCGTGGAGAGCGTCGGCCATACGAAGATTGTTGAGCGGCCAATCGCCGTAACGAAGGTCTAAATCGTTGGAACCGTCCTGGAGCCAAACGCGAATGTTGCGATGCGGCTCGCGGAGAATTTTCTCGGGATAATCCTGGCCGCCGTCGGGGTTGAACGGATCTTCTTTCCATTGGATGGACGAAAAGCTACCGATCCAAGAGATGACGCGCGCGAATTGATCGGGCATTTGCCACGCAGCGTTGAAGGCAGCGATTCCGCCGGAGGAAAGTCCGGTGATAGCGCGGCTGTAACCGTCTTTGCGGAGATTATATTTTGCGGCGACATCGGCGAGGATTTCGTCGCGCAGGAAACGCGGATAACGGTCGCTGACGGTGTCGTATAACGTGCTGCGCATGGAATCTTTCAGCGTGCGGTTCCATTTTTCGCCGTAGGCTTTGACGAAACTGTACGTGGGCGTGCCGGGTGAATCTGCGATGTCGCCGGGGTCGATGAAGATGCAGATCATGACGGGGATTCTGCCCTGCGCGATAAGATTGTCGATTGCATTGAGGGTGGGATTGTTACCGTTCCGATTGGTGTAGCCGCCGCCGTCTTGCAAAATCATCACGGCCGCTGGAGTGTCCGCTTTGTATTGGGCGGGGACGTAAATCCAATATTCGCTTTTCATGCCGTCGTAGATTTTGCTGACGTGGGTGATTTTTTCGGAAAGTGTGCCGGACGGAACGCCGGGATGTTGGTACGAAAACGGCGTGAAGGCGGGAACGTCGAGTTTACCGCCAAATTTTGCGCCGGCGACGGTGTAGTAGAAAGAGTGGAGCCTGCCCAGTTGATCGATGACCGCAGCGGCGTACCAGAGGTCGGTGCCAGCCAGCCGATTCATCGGCGGGCCGGGCAAATCGTCGGTCATGAGCAGAGGAAGGGACGCCGCACGGGTGGCGAAGAAAAAATCGGGGCCGTGGCCCGTCCAGGCTGTTCCCTCTTGCAGGTCTTTGGCGTCGAAAGTGGCAGTGATGGCGTCGCGGAGGGATGGGCCGGGAGATTTGGCGAGTTCGATGAGTTGCAGAGCGGTAGATTTTTGCGCGGCGGCTGACTTTGCTGCGACGCACGGCAGAAGCAGGAGAGTTAGAACGAGTGCGGTGCTTTTTGACATGATGACTGGCCCCGACGCGTCAGGATGGAAAACCCTTTTGGCTAGCAAAGAAAGCGGCTCCTTTGTTTTGACCGGTCTCGCAGATGGCCTTTATACTCGCTGTTCTGCTTAGCGAGGCAAGAAGCACTGTGTATATCACACTGATCAAACGATTGCGCGAGGCGCTGGCTGCACATATTCGGGCGAAGTATGGCGAAGCCCTGGGCGGCAGTGTGCCGAATATTGCGCTGGAGCGGCCGCCAAAGATAGAGATGGGTGAGTCGGCGTCGCCGGTGGCGTTTGAGTTGGCGAAGCGGTTGAAGAAGGCGCCGCGAATGATTGCGCAGGAGATTGCGACGAGCCTGGGAGCGGTTCCGGGGATTGCGCGGATCGAAGTGGCTGGTGCGGGATATTTGAATGCGTATTTTGATCGAGCGGAGTTTTGGGCAAAGACAACCGGAGGAGATAGCCACAGAGTCACCGAGGGCACAGACGGAAGAGAAAAGATCATTGTTGAGCACACGAGCATCAATCCGAACAAAGCGGCGCACATTGGGCACGTGCGGAACGCAGTGCTGGGAGACACGTTTGCGAGGATTTTGAAATTTTCTGGAAATCGCGTGCAGGTGCAGAACTATATCGACAATACGGGTGTGCAGGTGGCGGACGTCGTGATCGGATTCTTGCAAATGGAGAAGCGTACGCCGGTAAGCGTGATGAATATGGCGCGTGAGCCAAAGTTCGATTATTACTGCTGGGATTTGTATGCAAAGGCGACGCATTTTTTTGAAGAAGACAAAGCGCGTGCGGCGAAATTGCGCGGCGATACGCTGAAGGCGATCGAAGAGGGACGCGGCGAAGACGCGGAAGTGGCGCAAGTGGTTGGCGATGCGATTGTGGGTTGCCACTTGCGGACGATGGCGCGGCTGGGGATTCACTATGAATTGTTGGCGCGGGAGAGCGAGATTTTGCATCTGCATTTTTGGGATGCGGCGTTTGAGATGTTGAAAAAGTCCGGAGCGATTCAGTTTGTGACGGCGGGAAAGATGGCTGGATGCTGGGTGATGCCGTCGAAGGCGGACGCCGCTGTGGAAAAACCGGAAGAAGACAGCGAGCACGAGCAGGACAAGATTATCGTGCGTTCGAACGGAACGGTGACGTACGTCGGCAAAGACATTGCGTACCAGTTGTGGAAATTCGGTTTGCTTGGGAAGGATTTCAAGTACGCGAAGTGGAAAAACGCTCCGGAAGGCGATGAAGTCTGGTACACGACGGCGGGCAATGGCGACGCGGGCGCGCCGCACTTTGGCGAAGCAGCACAAGCGGTTTACAACGTGATTGATACGCGGCAATCGTATTTGCAGGACGTGGTGGCGGCGGGGCTGGCAGCGCTGAGGCACAAAGAGCAGGCGGAGAAGTCGACACACCTTTCCTATGAGATTGTGGCGCTGACGCCGCGGTGCGCTGCGGAAATGGGTTACGAGCTGACGCCGGAGGAAGCGAAGAAGCCATACGTAGAAGTGAGTGGTCGCAAGGGATTCGGAGTTAAGGCAGACGATCTGGTGGACAAGCTGGAAGCGGCGACGCTCAGCGAAGTGCAGCAGCGGCACGGCGAAATGAGCGAAGCGGAACAATTGCAAACGGCGCACGCAATTGCGGTGGGAGCGTTGCGGTTTTTCCTGTTGAAATTTACGAGAAATTCGCTGATCGCGTTTGATTTCAAGGATGCGTTGAGTTTTGAGGGAGAGACTGGGCCGTATTCCCAGTACGCAGTGGTGCGAATTCGCGGGATTCGCAGGAAGGGAGCAGAAGCTGGCGGCGAAAATGTTGCGTTAGCACCGGACACGGTCGCGGGAGTTTTGAAAGGCGCGGATGGAAATGATTTGTGGGAAATGATTTTGCACGCAGGCGCATTGGACTACGCGGTGGACGCGGCGATAGGCGCGCAAGAGCCGGCATTTGTGGCGAAGTTTGCTTTTCAGCTGGCGCAGGCGTTTAACAACTTTTATCACAAGCACCATATCTTGTCGGAACAGGACGCGCAGAAACGGGCGTTTTTCCTGGCGTTGTGCGGGTTGGTGGAGGCGCAACTGGTAAAGGCGTTGGATTTGCTGGGGATTGAAACGCCGGAGAAGATGTAAAGCCACAAAGAAACGGCACTATTCAAGCGGCGGAACTTACAGCACCCTATGATTCGTCAATCCGGCGCTTCACTAAATAGAATCGGTAAGAATTAGCGGAGCTCCGCCAATTTTTTTCTGGCTTCGGAGACAAGTTGTGAAGGCAATCCTGCGTAGCCTTCTTGTTCCGCAATGGCCTGACCCTCCGAATAAACCCAACTGAAGAGATTCACAATAGCCGAACTGCGAGCAGGGTCAGAGGATTTAGCCGGGAAATAGGCCCAAGTGAAGCTGGTGAGGGGATAGGAATCGTCACCACGCGCGTTGACCAGCGAAGCAGTAAGGCGATGCCACTCGGGCGCTTCGACACTTTCGCAGGCCGCGACGAGCGTTCGAGAGGACGCTTTGACAAACTTGCCCGCGGGATTCAAGACCAATGCTTGCTGAATTCCGTTCTTCGCTGCGTATTGATATTCGACGAAGCCGATGGTGCCAACTTCGCTTTTCACTTTCGCAGCCATATCTGCGCTGCGTTCAGCAGGCTCTCCAACGGGCCATTTGGGCGAAAGGCTCGTACCAATCTGAGAGCGAAATCTGGCGTTAGATTTTGAGAGAAAATCGGTAAAGACATAGTTCGATCCCTTGCCCGCGGGACGCTGTACCACCTTGATCGGGAGATCGGGCAGATCGGCACCAGGATTGAGTTTGGAAATTTGTGGCGCTTTCCAGTTCTTGATGGAACCGAGGTAGATTTCGGCGAGTACTTCACCGGAAAGACGCAGTTCCTGCGGGAGGTGTGGAACGTTATAGATCGGGACGATGCCGATGATGGCTACTGGTAGTTCCACGAGGTGATCCTGGACGCGCTCTTTTTCCGAGAGCGGCAATTCACCCGCGGAGAAGTCGCCGGTGCCACGAGAAACTTGCTTGATGCCTTCTTCGGCTCCGAGCGGCACGTAACGGATTTGAACGCCCGTGTGTTGTCTGCCATATTCCTGGGACCAAGCGGTATAAAGAGGCGCAGGAACGGTGGAACCCACTCCGACGACAACTAACGTCTGTTGGGCCAGCGTGGAAGAGGCGAACAGGGAAAGCCGCAAAAGCAAGCCCAACGCGAAGGTGGTTAGAGTAAGCGAACTGCGGCTCGCGCATTCAAACCAAGTGCCGGTCAGCGACGTCCTGCGATTCATCGTCTATATCTCCATGATTTTTATTGATTTCACTGCTTTTCTAGTTTGGCCAAGTGCGCTTGCTAAACTTCAAATCCAGTCACGGAGAAGCGGCCATGAGACCCCCGCCCGTCGCGACCACCGGGTGGCGTCGGAAGTATGGGCGAACAGATTTGCTAAAAAGTCTGGACCAGGTGGACGAGTGTGCGAAGGGCTACGCCGGTGGGACCTTTGGCGAGCCACGGCTTGGCATCGTCGTTCCAGGCGGTGCCGGCAATGTCGAGGTGAATCCATGGCGTATCCCCCGCGAATTCGCGGATGAACCATGCGCCGGTGATGGAACCGCCGCCTTTGCCGCTGCCGATATTTTGGATGTCCGCGAAACTTCCCTTGATGAATTCGCGGTATTCGTCGTCCATGGGAAGCTGCCACATTTTTTCGCCGGTAGCTTTGGCAGAGGCAAGAAGCTTGTCGGTCCAGGCTTGATCGGAGCCGAAAACGCCGACGTTGACGTTGGCGAGGGCGACGACGATGGCGCCGGTGAGCGTGGCTGCGTCAACGAGATGCGTTGCGCCAAGCTGCTTCGCGTAATGGACGGCGTCGGCGAGGATCAGGCGACCTTCGGCGTCTGTGTTGAGAACTTCAATCGTTTTGCCGGACATGGCGGTCTGAATGTCACCAGGCTTTTGCGCTTTGCCGCCCACCATGTTTTCCGTAGCGGGAACGACGCCGATGACTTTCACGTTGGGCTTGAGCGCGGCAAGAGCGCGCATGACGCCGAGCATCGTGGCGCCGCCGGCCATGTCGTACTTCATTTTTTCCATACCGTCGGCGGGCTTGATGGAAACGCCGCCGGTGTCGAACGTGACGGCTTTGCCGACGAGGCCGACGACCGGAGCCCCGGGTTTCGGATTAGCCGGCGTATAGGTCACCACGATGAAGCGCGGCGGCTCGGCGCTGCCCTGGGCAACGCTGAGGAGCGCACCCATTTTCAAGTCGGCAATTTTCTTTTCATCGAAAATCTCAACGGCGAGGCCGGCTTCTTTGGCCATAGCTTCGGCTTTTTCGGCAAGGACGCGTGGCGTGAGCTTGTTCGAAGGTTCGTTGACGAGGTCGCGTGTGAAATTCTGCGATTCGGCGATGACGCGGCCACGAGTTATCCCTCTTTGTACCGCGGCTGTTTCGGCTTCCGGAAATCCAACGAGGGAAACGGACTCGATTTTCTTTTTGTCTTTCTTGTCGGTCTTGTATTTGTCTGTTTCGAAATCGCCGGCGAGCAATCCTTCCACGATCGCCTGAGAACCATCTTCGGCCGGGAGCGTGCCACCGGCGAGAAACGCGAAATTCCTTACCGACTTCGCCTTAAGGGAGCGTAATGCGGCGCCGGCAACTTTCCGCAGCGTCGCGACGTTAAATTGATCCTTCTTCCCTGCTCCGACGAGTAACAAACGCGCCGCTTTCAATTCTGCGGGCGCGTGGATCAAGGTGAACTCGAGCGTCTTGCCAGTAAGCTCGCCGCCTGTCGCAAGCTTTTTCAGCAAGCCACCGGTCAACTGATCGAGTTCCGCGGCGCGGCCTTGAATGGGGTCATCGCCTTCAAAGACGGGCGTGACGAGCGCGTCGGTTTCGAGCGAAGCGTAGGGCTTGGTTTCCAACGTGATTTGCATGATGAAGTTATCGCCTCCGGTTGCGATACATGGCCTGATCGGCTTCCCTGCGGGCTTCCTTGGTGCGCTCGTCCTGGCGGCGGTCCCACTGCTTTTTGCCTTGCGCCAGGGCAATTTCGCACTTCGCGATGCCATCGCGGAAGTAAATTTTTATGGGGATGACGGTCAACCCTTTGGACTGCGTTTTAGCGGCGAGCTTATAGAGCTCATTTTTATGCAGGAGTAACTTGCGACTGCCTAACGGTTCATGGTTCCAAGGGCCACCTGGCATATATTGGGCAATGTGGGCATTGACGAGCCAGGCGCCATTGGGTTTGAAGTCTACGTAGGCGTCGCGGATGTTCGCCTTTCCTTCGCGTAAGGCCTTCACCTCAGTGCCATGCAGGATAAGACCTGCTTCCAAACGCTCCAAAAGATGATAGTTATAGCCTGCCGCGCGATTCTGCGCGACAATTTGTTCCTTGGGTTTCTCGGATTTTTTTGTCGGCTTGGCCACAGCCCTCCACTATAGCGACCAGATGTTGCCGGATGCAAGACAGCCAACCCTGTATTGTTGTTGGGGCTCTAAGCCAATGCTAGACTCGAAGAAGTCCTGTGTTGAGGCAACGGAGAAGAAATGCGCCGCTGGGGAAATGTAGTCCTGTGTGTGGGAATCGGCCTGGTCGCTGCCGGATGTCCAAAAGGCGGCGCCGATTATAATCAGGCGCGCAAGGCAGAAACTCTTCAAGACCTCGATACCGCTCTTCAGTACTACCAAAAAGCTTACAATTCCGACCCGAAGAATGCGGCTTACCGCATCAAGTTGAACCAGATCCGCTTTGAAGCGAGCCAGTTTCACGTCAAACAAGGGCTAAAGCTGAAGGAAAAAGGTGATTTGCAGGCGGCGGTTGCGGAGTTTCAGCGCGCAACGACGATTGACCCGACGAACGAAGCCGCCGCGCAAGAAATACGGAAGACGTTGAGCATGATCGCCGAGCAAAACAGGCAGACAGACGCTCAAGCCAGCCCCGAAGAGAATGAATCCGCGTACGCCTCGGCGCCACCGGAATTGAAGCCGCTATCGAACGCGCCGATTAATTTGCGGGCGTCGGATGATGCGAAGGTGATTTTTAACACGATTGGCAAGCTGGCAGGCATTGGCGTGATTTTCGATTCGGACTTTGCGCCGCGGCGGATTGCGGTGGATTTCAACAACGTGACGCTGGACCAGGCGCTGGCGCTGGCATGCATCCAGAGCAAAGCGTTTTGGAAACCGGTCACCGAGAATACGATTTTTATTATTCAGGACACGGCGCAGAAGCACCGCGATTATGACGAGACCATCGTACGGACGTTTTACCTCTCGAATATTACGCAGCCGCAGGATTTGACGGACATCGCGAACGGTTTGCGCCAAGTGGCGGAAATCAAGAAGATTCAGCAGTTGAACTCGCAGAACGCGATTATCGTCCGCGATACGCCGGACAAGATAGCGATTGCGGAAAAGTTGATCAACGACATTGATAAAGCGCGGCCGGAAGTAGTGATTCAGGTGGAAGTGCTGTCGGCTAGCACGGAACGGCTGCGGGATTTGGGGGTCAACCCCGGACAGTCAGCGTCGTTGGCGTTCAATCCGCCGACGACGACCACAAACAACAACAGCACAACCACGCCGAACACTTCGCTTCCCTTAAAGGGCTTTCATTTTTCGACTGCCGACTACAGCGTGACGCTGCCGGGCGCCACGGCGAATTTCATTTTGACGGACACAGCGACAAAAATTATCCAGAATCCGGAGATTCGGTCAGTGGACGGACAACCCGCGAAGCTGCGTATCGGCAGCCGCGTGCCCATTGCGACGGGCAGTTTCCAGGCGGGCGTCGGAGTGGGCACGACGGCGGTGAATCCGCTGGTGAACACGCAGTTTACGTACTTGGACGTTGGCGTGAACATCGACATTACCCCGCACGTGCACCCGAATCATGAAGTGAGTATGAAGGTGGCGATCGAGGTGTCGCAGGTAACCGGCCAGCAAGCGATTGGCGGAATCCAGCAGCCGATTATCGGACAGCAGAAATTCGATCAGGACATTCGATTGCGCGAAGGCGAAGTGAGCATTCTTGGCGGGTTGTTCCAGCAAATCGATTCGGCTACGTTGAACGGCATTCCAGGGCTGAGCCAGATTCCGTTGATGCAGTACCTGACGTCCGACAAGAAAAAGGACCATCAGGAAAATGACGTTTTGGTTGTGCTGATTCCGCGCATTGTGCGGCTGCCGGATTGGACCAAGGCGAACTTGCGGTCGATTTATGCGGGTTCGGAACAGAACGTACAAGTGAAGAAGGAAAGCGAGATTCGGACGCCGAGCGCGCCAGCTCCTGCGCCAACGCAGCCGGCGCAAACTCCGAACAACGGAGGAGCCGTGGTGAATCCGACGGCGGTTCCCGCAACAGGGCAGACAGGCGCAGCGCCGAACGCGGCGTCACCCAATAGTGCGGCGCCGCCTGACGCTACGGCGGCCCGAGTACGGTTCGAGCCGGGCACGCTTAATCTGAAGCCAGGACAGACAGCGGTGCTGGGAGTTGCAGTCGACAACGTAACGGACCTGTTTGCGATTCCGATGATGCTGCAGTTCGACCCGAACGTGATTAGCATTGAAGAAGTACAGCACGGCGCGTTCCTCTCCGGCGGAAATCAGGAGATTGCGATTGTGCAGCGCGTGGATACTGAGCACGGACAAGCGATTATTTCCGCGACACGGCAGCCGAATACGCAAGGCGTGAACGGAAGCGGAACGCTGCTGGGCCTGGTGATAAAAGGCAAGACGGCGGGCACCGCGAAGATCTCCATCGTGCAGGTGAATGCACGGGACTCGCAGCAGAAGGTCATCCCGCTGGTGACCGGCGAGGCAACAGTTCAGGTACAACCGTAGTCCAATTTACGGAGAGTCTGGATGAAGGACTCGGGCATGAAGACACGCAAAACAATCAGAGCGCAAAAGCGGCGGGCGCAGTCTGGAATGACGCTGATCGAGTTGATTATCGCGTGTTCCATCTTGCTGATTCTGGCAGGAGCGGCTTTGCCGATTGCACGGCGGAATATCCGATATCAACAAGAGGCTGAGCTGAGAAGGTGTTTGCGGGAAATGAAAGACGCGATTGACCGGTACAAAGATGCGGCGGATAAGAATTTGATTCGAGTGGAAGTGGGCAGCGAAGGCTATCCACCGGATTTGGAGACGCTTGTCACCGGCGTAAATGTGGGCGCGGGGTCGGACAAGAAGGTTCGTTTCCTGCGCGCGATACCGACCGACCCGATGACGAATCAGAAGGATTGGGGCAAGCGATGCGTTTCGGACGATCCGGATTCGACGAGCTGGTGCGGGAAGAATGTTTTCGATGTTTATTCCAACTCGCACGAAACCGGTACCGATGGGCGGTCCTATGCAGCATGGTGATTTGAGATGACAACAAAAAGGCGCAATGAAAAAGGGTTTACGCTGATCGAATTGATGATCGTAATTACGATCATTTTTATTCTGATTGGCATGGCGATTGGACGGTACGACCTTGCCGTTCAGCGTGCAAGAGAAGCCGCCTTGCACACGGACTTGCAGACGATGCGGGGTGCGATTGACAACTATACGATGGACAAGATGAGCGCGCCGCAATCGCTGGAAGACATGAAGAGCGCTGGTTACATGCGTGAAATTCCGACGGATCCGATTACACAACAGAAAGATTGGGTGCTGGACTTTGAAGACGTGGCGCTAAGCCCGACACAAAGCGGGACGGGGATCACGAACGTGCACTCCGCTTCGACGGAGGTCTCCAAATTCGAACACACGCCATACAACACCTGGTAAGGAAACCGTTCGCGCAAGTCTTTCCCGACGGCCACACGCGCACTGCAGAATTTAATTCCCGTGAGAATTGACTGCTGGATCGCTCACCACGCAAGTTGGCTCGCGCGCCTAGAGTGTAGCAGCCTCCAGTTTCCACCCGGGTCCGCGCAGGACGCGCCCTGACGTGACACCTGTCAACTTGCCATCTTCAAATTCCAGCTGTCCATTTACGAAAACGTATTTGACGCCCTTTGAGACCTGCGAAGGTTGGGTGTACGTCGCTACGTCTTGAATGGTCTTTGGGTCAAAGATTGTGATGTCCGCGAAGTACCCCTCCTTCAACAAACCGCGATTTACGAGGCGCTCGCGTTGGGCTGGAAGCGATGTCATCTTGCGGATGCCCTGTTCGATCGGCAGGAGTTTTTGGTCACGGACATAGCGTGCCAGAAAACGCGGCATGGCGCCAAACGCGCGCGGGTGAGTGTGCTCTTCATAGAGCGGGCCATCGAGCGACTGTTCGCTAGCATCAAGACAAAGGCTGGTCCACGGTTGTTTCAAACCATAGACAAGGTCGTTTTCGTTTGCCATGAAGTAGAGTGCGCCCGTTTGCCCTTTGTCCGCGATGATGAAATCAAACAAGGCGTCCATCTCTGATTTTTTCTGGGCAAGAGCGATCTGCGCAATCGTCTTGCCGTCAAATTTCTTCGATTCTGGATTTTCGACTCCGGAAACCATGACGCCAGAGCCACCACCGCTATCAAAGAAGATATTCTCCCATCCGGGATGATCGGCCGCCATCTCTGCCTTGATTTTGGCGCGCGTCGCAGGGTCGTGTAGCCGCTCCAGAAGTTTCGCCATCCCTCCGTCTGCCACCCACGGCGGAAGACTGGAAGCGAGCGCCGTGCCGCCGGCGACGTAGGGATACATGTTGGCGGTCACATCCTGCCCCGAATCGCGTGCAGCCTGAATTTGGGCAACAATCTTCGCCATGTTGCCCCAGCGCGTTTTGCCGGAAACTTTCAGGTGGAAAATTTCGACGGGGACATTTGCCTCGCGACCTATGCGTAGTGCTTCGTTGATGGCTTGCGGCTCGGTCTGCCCTTCGCTTCGCATATGCGTTCCGTAGATCCCGCCATATTTCGAAGCGATCTTTGCCAACTCGATCAGTTCTTCGGTCTTGGCGTAATGCCCCGGCGGATAGATGAGCGCGGTGGAAACGCCGAGAGCGCCGTCGCGCATCGCTTGATCCACCAGCCCTTTCATTTTTTCCAACTCGGCAGGCGTCGGAGCGCGGTCCACGTCTCCGAGAACCGCCTCTCGAACCTGGCCAAGCCCGACATAAGTTCCAATGTTCAGCGGTGTGCCTGATTTTTCCAGGCGCTTGAAATAGCCGTCCAGCGTTGTCCAATCGACCTTCAGGTTGTAGTGATCAAGCGCGGGCTGTAGCGCCGCAAGCGTAAGCTCTGTTTGTGGCGCAATCGAGCCGCCCTCGCCGGTGATTTCTGTGGTGATTCCCTGGGCCAACTTGCTCAGGGATCGATTGTCAATCAAAAGCGATGCCTCCGACTGCCCGAGCATGTCAATGAAACCCGGCGAAACGACCAGTCCTTTTGCGTCGATTACCCGCTTGGCATGCGCATCCTCAAGCTTGCCGATGGCCGCGATGCGATCGCCGCGAATGGCGATGTCACCAGACACCCAAGGATTTCCCGAACCATCGATGATGGAACCATTTCTGATGATCACATCGTAGTCAGGACGCGCAGATTGAGTCTGCCGCACCGCCGGCATTGCGTCGTACGCCGCTGCCACAATTTCTCCGAGAGCCTCGCCCGCGATTTTCTGAACAGCGTCTGGCTCGTCGGGGGCAACAGAAACCATGTTTACGTACAAAGCCAGAACGAGATGTTTGCCGTTCGCAGTCTCCATGTAACCCGCCAGGCCTTTGCCTGTAACCATTAATTTCTTGTTTAGCTCATCGTACGCCACGTATGTTCCTGTTTTTGCGTGAACATGTCCGGCGGCCGGAGAATTCACCTGGATCTTTACGAGCGTGCCGTCTTTTCCAAGAACCGGTAGAGCTTGATAAAAATCCTGGTAGTCTTTTTGTTTCGACATGTAAAGAAGGTACTGGACCATGAAGTCCGGAGAGAAATACGCGTTGCCTCCGGCACCATCGCTCTGTGCCGCGCCGCCTAAGTCAAGTCCGGCCTTGGTAAGGAATTCGTGTTCCAAGTCGAAGCCTGCCTGATCAATCTGCTGATCCTTATGTGCGAGCAAGGCTCCGAGAAGGTAAGGCAGAGAGCTGGCATGCAGATTCTGGCTGACCTTCAACGTAACCTTCACTTCCTCTTTGAGAGGCGGCGAGACATGCTCAGCGACCATGTTTTCCGCCGTGTATTTTGCTGCGAGCGCTTTGAAATCGATCTGTTCCGTAGGTGAAGGCAAAGCGCCGCTGACACCCTGAGCCTTCAACGCTTCCAGCAAAACGGTCATTGCGAAGCGACTGGGCTCGGGCACGGGATACGATGACATGGTCGACTTCCCACCAAGGGGCAGACTGCCGCTGAGAACGACACTTCGCGTTCCGTCCGAATTCAGCTTCTCGTTTTCATATTTGATCGATGGCTTGGAATCGGCTTTGCCAGTCGTCGCTTGATTGATGATCGTCACGTAGGCCGTTTGCGGCGCGATTCTTACTTGCGCTGCCGCACTTTCCGTTGCCCCCGGACTGATCACGACGTCTGTGACATTGTCGTTGACCACGATCGGCGAAATGACCACGCCTGTGCCCAATTCCCTTTCCCCTTCGGGAAAGAGCGTGGCATCAACCAGCACTCGGCCATTGAACTTCTTGATTCCCTTCGCGGCAACCTGGCGGGCAAGTTCGCGAATTACTTGCAGCGGATCGCCGGGCAGACCCTTGCTGTCTGGTCCACCATACGAATGATCTTCGTCTTCGAATGCGAGGGTGCCGTTGGCCTGGATGCGATTGGAGAGATTCAAGTCCCCGCTCGCGACTAGCACCAGGTCGCCCTGAAGCGTGCCGTCTTTCGAGACGGGACCTGTACGATAAATTTTGGTATGAAAGCGATAGTCGCCGCCCAGAAGCTCCAACGCCGTGCCGGCAGAAAGCAATTTGGTCGTCGAACCCGGAACAAACAGTTGCGGAGAATTCAGCTCGTAGACCACATCTCCGCTATCGGCCGCAATGAACTTGATGCCGAACCTCGAGTGCGCAAATTCTGGGCGCTCCATAATTTTCTTGATACGCGATTCCAACGTCGCGGTATCTTGAGCGCGTAGTTCGCCGCCACATGCACTCAAAACTGTTGCGATGGCCAGTGTGACCAATCGGATGGCGTTCATTTTTTTCATGTGGTGCCCCCGCGTAAATTATTTCTGTCGTTTAACAGATTCAGCATTTCTTAAATGACTCCCGGAAGATTTAGATCGCTACCTGTGCGTTCGACCAAACACCGCGGCGCACAGCAATCTTCTCGATGAAATCGCGTTTGACGGCGTATCCAAGTCCCGGAGTCTTCGGAACCAGAATCGTACCCCGCGGTGTGACCTCGACTGCGGGTTCGATGATGTCCTCGCTCCAATAGCGCTGGCTCGCGGAAACGTCGCCCGGAAGCGAAAATCCCGGAAGCGTGGACATTGCAATATTGTGAGCGCGGCCGATGCCGGACTCCAACATTCCCCCGCACCAGACCGGGACGCCGTGAGCACGGCACATGTCCTGCATCAATCGAGCCTCGGTGTGGCCGCTGACTCGACCCAATTTAATGTTGATGATCCGGCAGGCCTTCAATTCAATGGCCGTCAACGCATGCCGTGTGTTGTGAATGCATTCATCCAGACAAATTGCCGTCTTGATCTGCCTCTGCAGCTTGGAGTGTGCGTAGATGTCGTCCCAGCTCAGCGGCTGTTCCATCATCAGCAAATCGAATTCATCGAGACTTCGCAGATGAGAAGCGTCTTCCAGGCTGTAAGCAGAGTTCGCATCAACGGAAAGCCGTATCCGTGGAAATTCTTTTCGCACCGCGGCCACGAATTTGTAGTCCTTGCCCGGCTTGATTTTCAGCTTAATTCGCTGGTAGCCGCTTGCCAGTTCTTCTTCCACCCTCTTCACGAGCGACTCTGGAGTTTCGCGTATCCCAAGCGAAACGCCACAGGCAATTTCTTCGATCGTGCCGCCCAAAAGTTTGTAGAGAGGTACGCCTCCGAGTTGAGCTTCGACATCCCACAGGGCGTTTTCAATACCACTCTTGGCCATCTCGTGCCCGCGAATGTGACTCATTAAGGCAGGAAGATCCGAAGCTTTGGAAACGTTCTTGCCAATCAGAGCCGGCGCAAGAAAATCGCTTAGAACATGCCATGCAGTGTCCGTCGTCTCCGCGTTATATCCCGGAGTCTCACCGGCAGTAACCTCGCCCCAGCCGCTCACGCCATCGACCACAAGCTCAACGAGCAGAATTCGCCGGTCCTGCACCGTACCAAAGCTCGTCTCAAACGGCGCCTTCAGGCGCATGCGAATTTCGCGGAGTGCGATGGTCTCAATCTTCATAAAGCTCCAGGATATAGCGGGCCCGGCGCCGCCGATCATTGCAAATCCAACTAGCTTGCCGATTCCCGGATGGACGCGTTGCGGCGCCAAAACACGTACGCTGGCGCTCCAAGAAACACGATTCCCATGCCAATCGCCGCTCGCATCGTCTGCGTTGCAATTGTATTTGCCACCAACGCCAGCGCAGCCACAACAAAAGCGGCCGGAGTGAAGGGATAGCCGGGAACCTTGTAAGGCCGAACAAGGTCTGGAAAACGCTTGCGGTAGACAAAGACGCTTGCCGCTGCGAGCGCATAAAATATCCACCCAATAAAAACCACGTAGGTCAGCAGCTGTTCGTACGTTCCGCTGGCGGCCAACACCGCGGACCAGACCGCCGCGACACAAATCGACAGGGCTGGCGTCCCGAACCTGAAATGAACGCGTGAGAGCGACTCAAAAAAAAGTCCATCCTTCGCCATCGCGTAGTAGACGCGGGGGGCGTTGAGCATGATTGAATTAGCCGCGCTGAACATGGAGACAAGGATAGCAGCCGCCACAAGTTTGCCCGCACCGCCGCTAACAACCGCGCTCAGTGCGGACGCCGCCACGCGCGTAGATCCTGCAACGCCGGATGTTCCGAGTGCGGCGAGGTAACCGAGGTTCGCGAATACGTAGATCGCGATCAGGGCTGCCGTACCGACGAAAAAAGAAACCGGGAAAACTTTTTGTGGGTTGACCGTCTCTCCGGCCGTATATGTCACATACTGCCAGCCCTCGTAGGCCCAGAGCACGCTGATCATCGCCAATCCAAATCCGGCGATGCCTGTCGTTAAATGAGCCACAGAATTCTGTTCGCCAAACACCGAGTGTGTGCCACGCCAGAGCAGTACGGTGCCAAGAACTAAAATTGCGCCGACCTTGATTGCTGTAGTTACATTCAGCAGGTTCGCGCTCTTTCTTGTTCCGAGGACGTTCACCACCGTGATGACGAAGATCATCGACACTGCGGCGATTTTTATCTGCAGGGGGGAGAGCTGAACGAACTCTCCGAGGTAATTGCCGAAAGCGACCGCCAGAGTTGCGACCGATCCAGAACTGATTACGAAAAACATCGTCCAGCCGAACAGGAAAGCGGGGAAAGGCCCAAAGCAGTCGCGGATGTAAACGTAGAGCCCACCCGCCTGCGGCTTCATCGAGCTGAGTTCGCCGTACGTTAGCGCGCCGAGGAGTGAAAGCACGCCGCCCGTTAGCCAGACCGTGAGGGCCACGGGTACGGAATTTCCAACTGCACGTAACACAGCACCCGGCACGAGGAATATTCCGGACCCGATCACCGTGCCCACGATCATCAAAATCAGGTCCCACATGCCAAGGATGCGGCGAAGCTGCCCTCGCGTTTCCGGCGCCGCGCTCGAGGCCGGTCTGGCCGGCGAATCACTCCCCGGCTTTGTTTTGCTTTCGAATGTGCCCACAGTGCCCCTTGGGTCCGCAATCCGGCTTAAGTCACGCCTTCCAAACTTACTGCAAATCCCGTTTCGGGATTCGATTTCGGTGTGTTCATCGTGACTTGCAAGGCGTTAGGGAGATACAACAGGTGTTGCAGCGTGTCAAGGATATTCACTATTTGTTGCATCGACAGAATCCGCATATACGGCCTGTCCGGCCTACCGGCAAGCAAAACCTGGCATGCAACAAATATTGAAACCTCTTGACAACATGCAACAACCGTTGTATTGGCTTAACGCATATTTCTTGCGTTTCGCTGTTCCGCGCGATTCACTTAGGGGTCGGTACCTGGCTCAATCGAGTACAACCCGTTTTCCCAACGGCAGTCAGCCTGCCGGAGATCTCAGGCAAGGTCCGACTACGCTGGAAAGGCGCGTCGCTTCCGCGGAGAGGAAACTCAATCCGAGCCGCCGGAAGCTCCTCCGATCGATCCTCGAAAATCCCGAGGACACTTTTTTCCTTTCTTCCCGCGAGCTTGCCAAACGCTACGACGTTGACGCCGCAACCATCGTCCGTACCATTCAAGCCCTCGGGTACAACAAGTACGCGCAGTTCACCGCCGATTTGCGGGCGCATTTTGTTACGCAAATCACGCCCTATGCCGTTTTGAAAGCTGCGTCAAAAGAAAAACGCACCATCGCCGATCGCATTCGTCATGGCGTGGAGATGGATCTTCGCAACTTGCAGGCGCTGCAATCTTCTCTCAATCCCGAAAAAATAATCGCGCTGTCCCGGCAAGTCGGCCGAGCACACAGAATCCTCATCGTGGGAATCGATTTGGCCGCCGGCTTAAGTTGGCATTTGGGCTACGGACTCATGACCCTCGGATTCAATGCGGAGGCTCCGGTCGGCAGCACCGGAAATGTGCAGCGGCGTGTCAGGAGCATGACTCGCCGCGATCTTCTCATCGCCATTAGCTTTGGGCAGTGCCTTCGCGACACAGTGGAAGCCGCTCTGCGCGCGAAAAAACTCGGCGTGGCGACGTTTGGCATCACCGACAGCGAGACTTCCCCAATCGCCCGCATTTGCGAGGACTGCTGCATTGCTTCCGTGGCGAGCCCTTCCTTTGGCGGTTCTTACGTCGCGCCAATGAGTCTGCTTGGCGCGATTTTGATCGCTTGTGCGCACACGCAAACCACTCGTTCGCTGGAATTGCTTCGCCGAAGTGAAGAAGAGGATCGCGCCGATCACCGCTGGTACCGCTCCGAGAAAGGCAACGCATCGGTCGAGTAAAAGGTTTCGATCAAGTTGGGTCCAGGATTTTCAGATGGTGGAGGAAACAATGCCCAGGTACTTTCGCTGCGACGCGTTTCGCAAATCAAGTTTATTTCTTTTGATTGTCGCGGTCGGCTTATTTGCTGTTCCACGCATCATGGTCGCGCAAACCACTTCGACCATCGAGGGCGCTGTGACCGACAAGCAAGGTCTCGCGCTTGCCGGTGCGCAAGTCCGGGCTGAAAGCGCGTCGCTCGCGGTCGACCGTTCGACGACAACCGATTCGTCCGGCGAGTATCGCCTCTCGGCCCTGCCTGCCGGAACCTACCGCATCACAGTGACCCGAGACGGTTTTCGTACCGAAATATCGAGCGGTCTGGAAGTCACGCTGAATCGCACGCTGCGCTACAACGTTCGGCTGGATGTCGGAACCAGTCACGAGCAAGTTGAGATCTCGGCCGAACTACCGCTGTTGGAAACGCAGAGTTCCGCTATCAGCACCACCATCATGCCGCGCGAAATCAACGATATGCCAATCAACGGCCGGAATTATCTGGACCTGCTGCAACTCGTTCCGGGCGTCGCGATAAATCGGCAGGCGGACCTTAACAGCGACAACGCAACTCCGATTCTCGGCGAGCGTGCCAACAATACGGGCTTTCTCATCGATGGTCTGCCCAATCAGAACGAATTGGGCGGTGGGCCCGCGGCGCAATTTAATCAGGACACGATTGCGGAATTTCAGGTGATCACCTCCGGTTACAAAGCGGAGTTCGGACATTCTTCGGGAGGTGTGGTCAACGTCATCACGAAGTCCGGACAAAATGCCACTCACGGTCTTGCGTCCGCCTACCACCGTAACAACGTGTTCGATAGTTCCGATATTCCCGGCAGGGATGTGCCATATCTGTTGCGTTGGGACTATGACGCGGCAGCGGGCGGCGCGCTCGTCAAAGACAAAGCCTTCTGGTTCGGTTCAGCCGAGGGAATTCACGAAAATCGTCAGCTCAACTTTGTGCCCCCGCCAAACACTCCTCAATTCATCATCGACAACGAAGAACGTTTCAATGAACCGACCACCCGCCGCGAGACTCGTCTCTTCGGCAGATTCGATCAAGTTCTGGGCACACACCACCTGTCCGAGCAAGCTAACTACACCAACGTTCACGTAAACAGCACTAACCCCTTGTCGGCCTCGACCTCCCTCCCCTCCACACGCACCAATTCCGGCGATCGCAATCTCATGCTGGGTTTTAGCGACACCGCCACTTTTGGCAACGCCGGCAGTCCTTTCATCCTCAGTTTTCGCGGCCAATACCGTAACCAATCCACCCTTGCTAGCCCGGCACACCAGGAAGCCGGACCCGATACCATCTTCAATATCTTTAGCGGATTCGATACCGGCGGAATCTTCGGCGATGTCGGCACACCGGAAATCGGTTTTCTTTTTACTCCTTCGACGCTGGAGCAAAAGTACGGCACTTTCGGAGCAAGCCTCGCCAAAACCTTCAATCGTCACACCTTGAAGTTTGGATGGGACTTCGAGCACACTCAGGTTGACGGCGTCGAAGCCAATGGTCAGCAAGACCAGCTCTTTGCGACGCAGGCGGACTACGAGCAATTCGGTCCGATCAACTCTGGTTTCTTCCTCCTCTTGACGATCGGCGGCCTCACCCCGGATGCCAACAAAGTCAAGCTGCGCAACAACTACGATGGTCTCTGGATTCAGGACGACTGGAAAGTTACCCGCACCTTCACGCTGAATGGCGGAGTTCGGTGGGACTATGATTCCGCGTTCAAGAAAACGGACAACGTTTCTCCACGAATCGGCTTTGCCTGGTCTGCCAGTCCGAAAACCGTCGTCCGCGGAAGCTTCGGCCTCTTCTATGACCACTTCCGCCTCGGCCTGGCTCGAGACATTCCTGGTTTCGGTGGAGCGGATATTCGCTTGGATCAGCCGCTCTCGTTCCCGCGCTTGTTCTACGGCGTACCCACAATTGCACCGGCGCTATTCGGCGTGTGTCAATCCACAAATCTGACGGACGCACAGATCGCTGCGTCCGGCGCCACATGTCCGTTTGCCGGCGTCATTCCAGGAGACACTTCAACCCTTTATGGAATCGACCACCTCAATAATATTGGGATCACGCCCATCCCTGCGAATGTACCCGTAAATCTCGGCAACGTTCAACAATTGTCCGGCCTCACACCAGACCAATTCCTGGCGGCTGCCGACACCGCCATCGCCAAGGGCTCCGGTTTCTGGGAATGGGGTCCGTTCGGCACTCTGTCATTCGAAGTCTTAACGCCTGGAAGCTTTCCTGTCACCATTGATCCCAGCTTTGCCACGCCCTACACACGCAGCTATACGCTCGGCGTTCAGCGTCAAATCAGCGAAGACTGGGTTGTGTCAGCGGACTACTATCACAAAGCAATTGTAAATCTCCTCGGCAATCGCCAGACGAATCTCCCATTTGACGCACGCGTTACTCAGATGGTGCCTCCGTCTCAGGTAAATGGCTTTGGCCCTTGGTATTCAGGCATCTACGATGCGGGAATTCTTTCCTTTGAAAAGCGCTTGCGACAGCGATTCACTCTTGGCGGAAGCTATGCATACGTTTCCGAACACGACGACGCACTCAGCTCCAACTTGGGTACAGGAGCGATTGGTGGCGGCAACGCTTTCCCCAGCGACAGTTTCCGGGGAATCATACCTCTTGTGACTGATCCCGGCTCCGGCGCTTGTGCCGGCCAGACAAACGCGAGCGCTGCTTTCACCGCATGCAATGGCGCTTTCGTTCCCAAACAGGGCACTTTCTACGATGGAGCTAAACTCGACAGCGGACCGTCCGATTTTGCTCTTCGTCACACCTTCGAACTGCACGGCCTCGTGGAACTACCCTGGAAGATTCAGTTCAGCAGTCTACTGCGCGCGCAGAGCGGCTTCCGCTATACCGCGGTTGCAGTGCAACCTGTCGACGTGGATGCCAATGGCACGTTTACCATCCGCGACCTAAAAACAGGCCGCAATGCCTTCAGCGCTCCGCCTTTCGTCAACATGGACCTGCGCATCGCGAGAACTTGGACCATCCACGAGCGGTTTAAGCTCGAGGGCCTCTTCGAATTCTTCAATCTCTTTAATAACGGCAACCCTGCTGCGATTCAGACTCAGCAGTCACAACCTACTACGTTCGGCAATATTTCCCAGCGTCTTCCCGGCCGCGAGGGCCAAATCGCATTGCGGCTCAGCTTTTGATCGTTTCGCCGGTATAGACGTGGCGCGATGAGAACGACCGGGTCTTTGGAGATTAATTCAATTCAGGGGGATTCATGAGCAAGGTAACTCGAGTGGTCAGTCTCTTCACATGCATTTTCACCGGGCTCGCATTCATCAATCTGTCTCCCGCGCAGACGAAGAAAGAGACGGCTCCAAATTCCGCGGCCGAAGCACCCAAGATGGGCGAAACAAAGCCTGCTCCGTCGACGACACCCGAACTGACGGGCGCCGACCTGGAAGCATACCTCGACGGCATGATGCCGTCCCAATTGAATCGCGAAGACATCGCGGGTGCAGTTGTTGCCGTGGTCAAGGACGGCAAGGTTATTTTCGCCAAAGGCTACGGGTTCTCTGACGTCGAGAAACGCACTCCTGTCACCCCGGACGCCACTCTCTTCCGCCCCGGTTCGATCTCGAAGCTCTTCACATGGACATCCGTCATGCAACTGGCCGAGCAGGGCAAGCTCGATCTCGACAAGGACGTAAACGAGTATCTCGACTTCAAAATACCGCCCGCTTACGGAAAGCCCATCACCCTGAAGAACATCATGACCCACACCGCCGGATTTGAAGAGCTGGGCCGCGACCTCTTCGTCTCCGATGCGCAGCACATGCACTCGCTCGAACAGTTCCTTAAGCACCATACGCCCGATCGCATCTTCCCTCCGGGCGTCGTTCCGGCTTACTCCAACTATGCAACCGCGCTCGCCGGCTACATCGTTCAGCGTGTCTCAGGGAAACCCTTCGAGCAGTACGTCCAGGACAATATCTACACGCCGCTGAATATGCAGCGCACCACTTTCGTCCAGCCCCTTCCCGACAATTTGAGGCCGCTCATGTCCAATGGATACAAGAAGGCTTCCGAAAAGGCTCACCCTTTTGAATTTGTCGAAGCCTATCCCGCGGGCAGCGTCTCCACTTCGGCTCAGGACATGTGCAATTTCATGATCGCTCATCTTCAAGACGGCCAGTTCGGCGACAAACGGATTCTCAAGCCCGAAACAGCAAGGCTCATGCACTCGCGGCTTTTTGGCGCGGACGATCGCTTGAACGCCATGGCTTACGGGTTTTACGAGGAGTCGCGCAACGGCCATCGCATCATCGGCCACGGAGGCGATACTGTTTTCTTCCACAGTGACCTCCATCTTATCCTCGATAAGAACGTCGGATTTTTTGTGTCTTACAACAGCGCCGGTAAAGGAGAAACAAGCGCACGAACCGTTCTCTTTGAATCTTTTCTCGATCGGTACTTCCCTTTTACTCCGCCCGCTGGCGCCAAAATGGATAACGCTGCTGCTGACGCCCATCAAATTGCCGGCTCCTACAAATCCAGCCGCAGATTCGACTCGTCGTTCCTTTCCATCACTACTCCTCTCGGCGAGCCGAAAGTCGCCGCCAACGCGGACGGCACCATTACCATCGATGCCCTGAAAAATCCCGACGGCCAGCCGAAAAAGTTCGAAGAGATCGGTCCATTTCTCTATCGCGAAGTTCACGGACAAGACCATGTCGCATTCAAGAAAGACGCGGACGGGAATTGGCAATTCCAGATGGACTATCCGTTCTTCATCTTCCAGAAAGTTGGATTGCTTCAGAGCAAGACCTTCAATCTCATCGTGCTCTGCTTCGGCATCGGCGTTGTTGCCTTGACCGTTTTGCTTTGGCCCGTTGCGGCCCTTGCCCGCAAGCACTACAAAAAGCCTTTGAACTACACGCCCTCAGCCAGCAGGTTTCATTTGCTTGTTCGTCTCATCTGCATCGTGCTTCTCGTTTTCAATATCGGCTGGCTATCCGTACTCTCCATGGCCGATGACCCCAATGGAATTAACAGCCTTCCACCCTGGATCATCTTTTTCAGCATTCTCGGAATGATCGGCGTCATCGGAACGATTCTTGTTTGTGTAAATGCGCTGCGTGGCGTTCGTGAACCGGGGCGCTGGTTCTGGACCAAGCTCCAGGATCTAGTCCTGGCCGTTGCGTGTCTTGGGCTGATCTGGTTCGCCTACACCTGGCATCTGATGAACTTCAACGTTCACTACTAGTCAGCGAGGTTGCCGCGCAAAATTGCAGGCCAAAGTTGAAGCAAGATTCGCAAGTCCGGAGCCGGGACTGACGCCTTATTGCGCCAGTTCGTTTCGCCTTCGCCAAAAATAAATTGCGAAACACAACACCACGATTGGCACCACGGCGCCAAATTCGTCGATATACCACGCGGTTTTACCGGTATCTCGCGTCAGCGGCGTAAAGATGGCCTGAATATAGAGGTTGTGGCTCGCGTGCAGCAGCGCGCCAGTCCATAGACTGCCGGACTTCAGCCTCATCCAAGCGAAAACAACAGAAATCGAAATAACCATCACGGTAAAACACGACAGCCCGTACCAGGTCGGCGTCCCGCTGTTGTAATCGCCCCAAATCAGGAGTGGATAGTGCCAACAAGCCCAAATTGCACCGCTGATCAGCGCCGTGCCGGTGAAACTCACATTCTTGCTCAGTTCAGGAACCAGGAAGCCACGCCAACCAATCTCCTCGCCAAGCGCCGATGCCAGACCTTTCGCCAGACCGAAACTTCCCGCCAGCAAAACGTACGCTGCCGTGGAAGTCACCGGTGAAACGCGCAAGCCCATCCGCTGCGCAAGGGCGTCCATGAATTCATGGTTCGGAAAGCCGCCCAAGCGAGCGACCCATACAATGCTGTACGCGATTGCCGCGTAAAGTAGTGGGATGAACCAACTCTGGACCGCGTAGGGACTTTGTGGCCACTTCCAACCCAGATCCCGCAAGTCGCGGCCGCTCAGTTTGAGCGTCGCCATTCCCGCCAGCGCTGGGCACCACATGATGCCGAAAACAAAAAGGCCTCCGCCGCCGCCAAGGCTATGCGCCCTGAGAATCAGGAAATAAAAAACAGAACTGAACGCAAGAACGAGCAGAAAATAAATCCCTATCTGCTGTCGGGAGTTCCTGTTTCCTGGCATCTAAATCTCCTGGCTTTCGATGTGCACGTGAAATCATCTCTTCTCTATCGCCGACAACCGCAGCGATCGTTCTTCGCCATCCACGCCGAAGTATAGAGTGGACTTATCGTCGGACCAGCCACGAAAAATTATGTGCGCCAGGTCGCTTACACCGATTAGGTCTGCGGCGCTGTGAGCCTCACCCGTGGCTAGGTTCACAAGCAGAACTCTTTCCGTTTCGTCTCGTAGGACAACCTGCCCGTTTTCGAGGGCGGCCTTTGGAAGGCCAAGGCTATCGCCATAACTCACCACTGCAAAACTCCCATCAGGAGACCAGGGGGTGGCGTTCGATTTCCGAGGCAACGGCACCACACCCAGACCGATTTCGCCATTGTAGAAATAAGGGAATTTTCCACTGGCCAGCAAATATCTTTTTTGGTTTTGAGAGTCGAAATAGTAGATGCCGTTGCCCTTGGGAGCCGGCCGGCCAGGTGCCGAATCCATGGCGTTTACAAAGATTATCTTATCCTCCGCAGGATTCAGCGACACCAGCGTAGGATCCTCGGCCAGTTGTTTGCCGCGATACCAGAGTTCTTTCCGCGAGTGGCCCGGTTCGCCAATGCTTGAGTAATGAAATCGATAAACGTCGAATGCGCCTAGGTGCTCAATCTCAGTGGGCGACTCAGGCAGAAACAGTACCAAGGTGACAATGGCGGCCAACAGCGCCACCAGGCTTGCCATTCCAATCAGGATGAATTTCACTGATTTCTGCATTGATTGCGTTCTGATCTTCTCTCGCCTGGTCGAGGGCCGCAAGCGAAAGTAATCCACATGCCTGATAAACTACTCAGGCATGTGATAGAAAACAGTCGTATCAGTACTTTGAACAAGAGACAGTAACAGCCGGCAAACGACTCTGACTAACGCTTAGGTATAAACAGCATGCTGCATGTGCCCTCGTCGTTTCCGGGGAATGCGAAGCAGCCTAAGTTGAATGCGAACCTGTGGTTCCTTTCCACTGGGACGCCATCCTCACGAGGAGGGTCGAAGAGCCAGGCTCCAATGATGTTTTGGATTTCATGCTCAGCCTGAGGGGTCGGAGCTTTCCTTACTTCAACGTGGTTAACAGTGCCATCCTTAGCGACATTAAGACTCACATCCAGTACTGCCATAAAGTGCAGCGTGTTAGGGACAGCAAAGAAGCCCGAGCCACAGGAGATGCAATCATCAAATAGTTTCGACTCGTTAACGACGCTAGAAATTGGACGGCTGATGTACGGACGAGAAGGAGGTATAGCCGTATTCTCCGCAAGCGCGCATTTCAATCTTGCTCCAGCGACGCAGACGTTACCTTTGGCAGCTGCCCAGGTAGATTGGAGAGTCCCATCTGCCGGGACAGCCAAGTACGTTGGCTTTTCATGGTATAAGTTCGCGATAGCCCCGTCGTAGAGAATACATCCCTGCGAAGTGCATGACGTAAACTCGGCTGCTGAGCTCACCCCGTGAGACCAAGCGAGTCCATCCGAAGAGTGCAAAACGACGGGAGCACTGTAACCTCCGCTCTTTTCATCTTTTCCAAGTATTCAATTCCAAAAGCCCAGTATTCGGAATTCCACGAAAATAGCGTTCCCGCAAACGTATTGTCTAAATGAATGAACTTCCATGTTTGTCCAGCGTCCCGCGTGACAAAGAAGTAGTCTTCTCCTTCTTTTTTTGGAGGGCGATGGCGGCTCGATTCGAATCCAAACGCGCGAACGATAGAATCTCAGGCGGCGCCCAAAAATGACTCTTGTAATTTGGGTCAGCACCAGCATTGAAGAGAAGCCGCGCAATGGCGGGATTGTTCCAATGGAGAGCCATCAATAGAGGTACGAAGCCATCTGCGTCTGTACTGTTGGGAGATTCTCCCAAACTCAAAAGAAGTTCTAACATTTTCGAGTGTTTTTCTTTGGCTGCGACGGTCAAAGGACCACGCCCACTTAAATCAAACAATTTGGTCTTTCTCCGGAAGGGGTAGAGGTCCTGTGCGCGGGCATCCCAGGTGCGTCAACCAAACGACAACCGTGGTCTCACAACTCGCGATCCGTCGCGACGAGGCGCGTGAAACTCTGAGCGCCAATCTGGCCGGGAGAAACCAACTAATCGGTACTCATGCAAGCCGCGTTGTACAACTGCGAATTGTGTCTGAATTTTCATGCAGCTCATCGAAATTTTGCGTTTGCCAAGCTGCGGCGTTGCCGCTAACTTCACACTAGCGTTTCGTAGAGTTTCAGGTCACGCCTTTTATTTGGATGATCTGGCTACTTCGTTCTCTCCGTTCTTTCCACGTCGAAAGAACCGCACTTGCGGCTTTTGGTCGGTTCAGCCTCTTCGGATACCACGTCGTGTCCGCCAGCAAGAATAGGCCCCTGAGGGGCCATCGGCACTGAGTCTTTTTTGTTTCGGGCTCACGGCGGCAAGCGCATGCGTTACATGCCAGACGCGTGCAGACACGATGGGGTGTAGGTGCACTTACCTTTACTAGAGCGGGCGAAAGAGCAAAGCGCGGCGTTCGCCTTCACGCCGAAACGCCAACTGCATTCGATCGCTGCGGCGCATTGCTCCACTTCCGTCGATCAATCCGTCCCTCGCATTCCCCAACGCGCTTTAGAGATCGGCGAGCAATACCGCTTTCATTTTGATATGACGAAGTGTATCGGCTGCAAGTGTTGCGTCGTTGCTTGCAACGAGCAAAACGGAAATCCCGCGCACATCAATTGGAGACGCGTCGGCGAAATTGAAGGTGGCTGGTATCCGAACACGCAGCGGCTGCATCTGTCGATGGGTTGCAATCATTGTCTAGAGCCGACATGCCTCGAGGGCTGCCCCGTCGACGCGTATTCAAAAGATCCAATCACGGGAGTCGTGATCCACAACGCCGAGACTTGCATCGGCTGTCAGTACTGCACATGGAATTGTTCATACGGGGTGCCGCAATACAACGCGGAACGTGGTGTGGTCGGGAAATGCGACATGTGCCACAACCGACTGGCTGAGGGGCGCGAACCGGCGTGCGTCGGCGCTTGCCCCGAAGGCGCAATTCAAATCGAGATCGTAAATATCGCGGATTGGAAGCGAAACTACGCCGCTACGGCTAATGCTCCCGGACTTCCGACGGCGGACGACAGCCTCTCTTCAACGCGAATCACGCTTCCGAAAAATCTTCCTCCCGATACTCGCAAAGTCGACATGAACCGCATCCGGCCGGAGCACCCTCACTGGCCGTTGGTCTTTATGACCGTGTTGACTCAATTGTCGGTCGGTGCGTTTGCAGCGATTTGGCTGTTGCAACTTTTTGGGCAATCGGCGCGTTTGAACGTTGCAGCGTTGGTCTCGTTGACCCTCGGCGGATTAGCACTCGGTGCTTCGACGATGCACTTGGGCCGCCCTGTGTTCGCATACCGCGCACTGAAGATGTGGCGGCGCTCCTGGCTGAGTCGCGAAGTGCTGCTGTTTGGCGCGTTTTCGCAAGTTGCATTTGGATATGCGGCGATGCTCTGGCTGGGGCTGCCGGCGAGCGGCATCGTCGGCGCGCTCACGGTTTTGGCCGGCATTGCTGGCGTCACTGCCAGCGCTTGCATTTATCTTGTCCGCCCACGGCCTGCGTGGCGCAGCAAACACACAGTTGGGGAGTTTTATCTTTCCGGCGCGATTTTAGGCCCTCTTCTTGCAGCGGCCATAGGACTCGGTGGACGGCCGTGGCTCCTTACCGCGACCATCGTTGCTGCTGGACTGCAGTTTCTAAACCTTGCCATAAAATTTCTCTGGCTCGTCAGCTCAGACGCGTTTGAACTAAAAGCCAGCGCGCGACTCCTCTCTACGCGACTTCGCTCCCTGCTGCTACTGCGAAGCATTTTGCTAGTCATCGGAGGAATTATCCTGCCGCTGCAATCGCGCAGCATGGCCGGCCTTATCTCCGCGATGGCTCTGGCTTTCTGCGCGGAAATCATCGGCCGATACCTGTTCTTTGTAAGCGTCGTGCCAAAAAACATGGCTGCTTCCTACCTCGGCAGCCACAAGGCGGCCGCATGACACTCAAGCGGCAGCTCGGTCTCGACATTCTCACAGAAGAGTATTCGTTTGCCGCCGATCCGGTGATGGGATTCACTTCGGCGCAAAAAGTTCCGGAACGCTGGGTTGCGACGACATGCGGTTATTGCTCAGTCGGCTGCGGCATGTTTGTCGGCGTCAAAGACGGCAAAGCCGTCAGCGTGCGCGGCAATCCGAATCATCCCGTGAACCGCGGGCTGCTCTGCCCCAAGGGCCTTTCAGAGCACCACACGATTCAGGCCGAAACGAGAGCGCAATTTCCGCTGCTCCGCAAAAACGGGAAACCGGCTCGCGTTAGCTGGGACGAAGCGCTCGATACCCTGGTCGGTAAATTCCGCAGCGTGCAGGAAAAATATGGCCCGGAAGCTCTCGGAGTGCTCAGCACGGGACAGTTGGTCACGGAAGAGTTCTATGCGCTCGGCAAGCTGATTCAGCTCGGGTTCGGCACGAAAAACTTTGACGGAAATACCACTCTCTGCATGGCGAGCGCCGTCTCCGGTTACAAGCGTTCGTTCGGCAGCGACGGTCCGCCAGGCGCGTACGAAGACTTGGAAAAAGCCGACCTGATTCTTCTGCTCGGCGCGAACGTTGCCGACAATCATCCGATTTTGTGCCAGCGGCTCGAAGCCAACAAGGCAAAGATCTTAATCGTCGCGGATCCGCGCGTCACAAAAACGGCGATGATGGCGGACATCTATTTGCCCCTGAAGCCCCGGTCGGACATCGCACTGCTCAACGGAATTCTGCACATTTTGTTCGCGCGAAATCTTGTCGACAGAGAATATATCCATCGTCACACAACCGGAATCGAAGCCCTCGAACAATCCATCGCCAAGTACACGCCGGAATTTGTTTCGCAACTGACCGGCCTTTCACAAGAGCTGCTGGTAAAAGTCGCGCTGCTCTATGGTCATGCCGCAGCCCCTTTTATCGGCTGGACCATGGGCGTCAACCACAGCACAAAAGGCACCGAAACAGTCAACGCCATTAATAATCTAACGTTGGTCACTGGAAAAATCGGCAAACCTGGCGCGTCCCCGTTTTCCATCACCGGGCAATGCAATGCGATGGGCACGCGAGAAGCCGGCTTCACGTCCAGCTTGCCCGGCTATCGCAAGTTCGAAAAAACCGCCGACCGCGAAGCGCTGGCGCAACTCTGGAATATCTCGGCCGATCGCATCCCCACATCGCGCGGCCTTGCGTATCCGGATATCGTCGAAGCGGCCCTCGCCAAGAAAATACGAGCTTTGTGGGTCATCGCCACAAATCCCATCGTTTCCTTTCCGAATTTGGGCGTGCTGCAACAAAGTCTTGAAGGGCTCGATTTCTTTGTCGTGCAAGACGGCTTCCATCCGACGCCGACTTCCGAAATCGCCGATCTCGTTTTACCGGCAGCAATCTGGGGCGAAAAAGAAGGCACGTACACCAATTCCGAGCGGCGCGTCAGCAAGGTGAATGCTGCGGTCACGCCTCCCGGCGAAGCACGCTCCGATTTCGATATTTTTCTTGCCGTCGCAGAAAAACTCGGCTGCCGTGATGAGCTTTTTCCCGGTTGGTGCGGCCCACAAGATGCATTCGCGGAATGGAAGCGCGTATCCGCCGGCCGTCTCTGCGATTACTCCGGCTTGGACTATACGCTCCTCGAAACGCGTGGTGGCATTCAATGGCCCTTCCCTGCTGGCACCACAGAAGTCACAACGAGCCGTCTTTATGCCGACGGAAGCTTCCCGACCGAAGATGGCAAAGCGCGTCTGCTCCCCATCGAGTGGGAACCGTTCCCCGAACAACCGACTGAAGACTATCCATTCGTTCTAAATACCGGTCGCACAGTCGAGCATTGGCACACACGAACAAAAACGGCACAAGTCGCCATCCTGCAACATCTCTCGCCCAACGCCTGGCTCGAAATGAATCCGCGCGACGCAGAGGCGCTGAAACTTTTGCCGCACGCCCACGTTGATATCGTCTCCAAGCGGGGCCGAACCACAGGCGTAGAGCTTCGTATCACGGAGATTATCGCGCCGGGCCAGGTGTTCATGCCGTTCCATTTCGCGGAAACCAACATCAACGAAGTTACCCAGAGCGCCTTCGATCCATTTTCCCGCGAGCCGAACTACAAGCAATGTGCCGTACGAATTGAGAAGACGCCTCCGTCCGCCGCTAAATCCGCGCGACGGGGCTTCTTCTTCAAAAAATCCGTCACCGTCGAGGAGAACCGCGCTTGAACAGACTTGTAGTTGTCGGAAACGGAATGGCAGGCGTGGCCTGTGTCGAGCAGATTTTGAAGCATGCGGCGAAATTCGATATCACCGTTTTCGGCGAAGAGACGCACGTCAACTACAACCGGATCTTACTCTCTTCAGTGCTGGCGGGCGAAAAAGTCGCCGACGACATCGTTTTGAACTCACTTGGTTGGTACGAGAAACATCAGATTCAACTGCGGCTTGGCGTTCGAATCACGGAAATCGATCCCACCTCAAAGACTGTGACCGGCGACGACGGCTCCGTCGCTTTTTTCGACAAACTTCTCCTGGCCACGGGAAGTGTTCCCTTGATTCCGCCGATGGAGGGCACGAGAAAAGACGGCGTTTTCGTTTTTCGCAATCTCGATGACACTCGCGCGTTGCTCGATCGCGCCGGCAAAGGTGTCAAAGCCGTTGTGATCGGTGGCGGTTTGCTTGGCTTGGAAGCCGCACGCGGCCTGCAGGTCCAAGGTTGTGACGTCACCGTTGTCCATTTGATGGACGCGCTGATGGAACGCCAACTCGATTTAACAGGCGGCGGATATCTCAAATCGAAGATGGAATGCCTCGGCGTAAAAGTCCTTCTCGAGCGGAGCACCGCCGCAATTCTCGGCAACGGGAAGGTCGAAGGCATCGCGTTCAAAGACGGCTCCAGCATCGAAGCCGATCTCGTCGTCGTTGCCGCGGGAATTCGTCCAAACGTCGAGCTTGCGCGGAAAGCCGAACTTCAGGTCAATCGCGGCGTAGTCGTCAACGATTTCATGGAGACGTCGAAGCCAGATATTTTTGCCGTCGGCGAATGCGTCGAGCACAACGGCACGTGCTACGGCCTTTTGGCTCCGCTGCTCGAACAAGGCAAAATTCTCGCCGCAACAATTACCGGCAACAAAGGTCCGCGCTTCGAAGGTTTCGTCCCCGCTGCAAAACTCAAAATCATGGGGGTGGATGTTTTCTCCGCAGGAGATTTCTCTGACAAGACGCCCGGCACCGACGTCGTCCGTTACGAAGACGCCGCGCTTGGGATCTACAAAAAGCTAACCCTGCGCGACGGAAAACTTTCCGGCGCCATTCTCGTCGGCGACACGGCCGACAGCCATCGCTACATGGATTGGCTCCGCACAAAGGAAGATCTTACGTCGCATCGGCGTCAGCTTCTCTTTCCTGCGCCTTCGGAAGATCTGGGGCTTGATGTGGCGGCCATGCCAGACACCAAAATCGTCTGCGGCTGCGTTGGCGTGACCAAGGGCGCGATCATCGAAGCGATTCACGGCAAAGGCGTCAACACCCTCGCACAGTTGAAAGAATGTACGCGCGCTTCCACAGGCTGCGGCAGTTGTACGGAACATTGCCAACAACTTCTCAAAGCCGTCGTCCCGGAATTTCAGGAAGAATCGGAACGCATTCTGTGCAAGTGCCTGTCGTATAGCGAAGAAAAACTCCGCGACATCGTCCGCGGTCAGCGCATCTTTTCCGTCCAGCAGGTTCTCGATATCTACGGCAACGGCCTGGGCTGCGAAATTTGTAAACCCGCTCTCAGCTACATGATGGACGTGGTCTGGTGCGGCGATCATGACGAGGACCGTTCCGCGCGCTACATAAATGATCGCGTTCACGCCAACATTCAGAAAGACGGAACTTTCTCCGTGGTTCCCCGCATGCGCGGCGGCGTAACTTCCGCAAAAGAACTGCGCCGCATTGCCGACGTCGCTGACAAATACAAAGTGCCGATGGTGAAAGTCACCGGCAGCCAACGCATCGATCTCCTCGGCGTCAAAAAAGCCGATCTTCCAAAAATCTGGGCTGACCTCGGCATGCCGAGCGGCCAGGCCTACACAAAAGGTGTGCGCATGGTGAAAACGTGCGTTGGCACGGATTTCTGTCGCTTCGGTGTGCAGGACTCTACGAAGGCCGGCATCGAACTCGAACGCCGCCTCGAACACCTTTTCACTCCTGCCAAAGTAAAAATGGGCGCCGTCGGCTGTCCGCGGAATTGCGCCGAAGCCACCGTGAAAGACATCGGCTTCGTTGGGCAGGAAGGCACATGGCAAGTGGTCGTTGGCGGAGCAGCAGGAAAAAAAGTTCGCAAAGCAGACTTGCTCATCACCGTCGAATCCAGCGAAGAAGCTCTCCAGGCTGCGACGCTCTTTTTCCAGTATTACCGCGAGAACGCGAACTATCTCGAACGTACATACGACTTCATCGAACGCATCGGCATTGAGAAAGTCCGGCGAGAAACCGTTTACGCGCCGCTTGCCGTGCAGCAAGGCTTGCGCGAACGCCTCCGCAAATCGAAACGTTTTGCCCGCGACGCTTGGCTGGAAGGCGATGAACCGCGTCATCCCACACAGTTTGTTCAGATCGAGCCAATTGAAAAGGTGTTGCAATGAGCCAAAGCGAATCTTTTGTCAAACGATGGGTGCGCACTGCGTGCATTGAGAGCATTCCTCTGCGCGAAGGGCGTGCCGTTCAGATCGCGGGGCATGACATCGCCGTCTTCAACCTCGGCAATCGCTTCCTCGCCGTCGAAAACAGATGCCCACATCGCGGCGGCCCTCTCGCCGACGGCATCGTCTCTGGTGGAAATGTGGTTTGCCCGCTCCACGCATGGAAAGTTGACCTCGCTTCAGGCGAGGTGACCAATCAACCTGCCCCGCCGCAATGCGTAAAAACGTTTCCGGTGCGTGTCGAGAATGGCGTCATTTCACTCGAAATTGCCGTCGCTGCGTCTACGAGCACGGATTACCACGCAGACTGCTTGGCTTCGATTTCTCAGGGCCCCTATCTCGGCAAAAGTGCGTCACACGAGGTGTAATCATGGATACAAAAAGCTTCTTCAAATCAGGCCATTTCCCCACGCTCATGGCTGCATTTCTTTATTTCGACGTCAGCTTCATGGTGTGGGTGCTGCTCGGTCCGCTTGCGCCCTTCCTTGGTGAGCAGATGCACCTCACGGCAACGCAAAAAGGTTTGCTGACCGCAATTCCTCTGCTCGGGGGCTCGCTCTTCCGGCCCGTCCTGGGTGTTCTCGGCGATCGCCTCGGTGGACGCAACACAGGCTTACTCGGCCTGTGCCTCACGCTCGTGCCACTGTTCTTAGCCTGGAAGTTCGCACATACACCCGGTCAGTTTTACTTCCTCGGTCTATTGTTGGGGATTGGTGGTGCGAGTTTTGCCGTAGCGTTGCCGCTCGCGGGTAAATGGTACCCCCCCGAATATCAAGGACTCGTGATGGGAATAGCCGGCGCGGGAAATTCCGGAACGCTCGTCGCTACACTTTTCGCTCCGCGCCTCGCACAAAAATTCGGTTACGCCAACACGTTTGCATTGGCGATGCTTCCCGTACTGCTCGTCATTCTCCTCTTCGCCCTTCTTGCCAAGGACAGCCCACGCCAGGGCAAACCACTTGCCTGGGGTGACATCCGTTCTGTCCTCAAAGAATCGGACACCGCCTGGTTCTGTTTTTTCTACTGCTTCACGTTCGGAGGTTTCGTGGGTTTCGCCAGCTTTCTCACCGTTTTCTTTCATGATCAATACGGCCTCGCCAAAGTTCGCGCCGGCGATGTCACAACGATCGTTGTGCTTGCCGGAAGTTTTCTGCGTCCGGTCGGCGGCTGGCTTTCGGACAAGATTGGCGGCTACCGCTTACTACTCGTTCTCCTTTGCGCGCTGTCCGTTCTGCTCTGTTTTGTCGCTACGCTACCCGCGCTGACAACCGAAGTGGTTCTTTTGTTCTTCACAATGGGCATGCTCGGCATGGGCAATGGCGCCGTCTTCCAACTTGTTCCTCAGCGATTTCCGGAACGCATCGGCGTGCTGACGGGCCTCGTCGGCGCGGCAGGTGGCTTCGGCGGATTCTTGCTTCCCTCGCTTCTCGGCGCGATTAAAGACCGCACCGGACTATACTCTTGGGGTTTGTATCTCTGTGCCGCAGCATTTCTGCTTGCAACCGCTACGTTGCTGCATCTTGGTACACAATGGCACCTAAGGTGGCACCAGGCCTCCATCGATCGCGCTGGAATTTTTTCGTACCAAAAACTCTTTCGGGCTCCGTCTCCAGAGGTTGCGGAATAGCTGCGCATCCGCGCTGACTTTATTTACGCAGAAAGGGAAACTGACAATGATTTGCACAAAGCTCACTCGAAGTGTATTTCTAGTGCTCGCGCTGCTCTTCGCCAGCGCCGCCTGCGCGCAAGAACTCGTCGCCGTCGCCGGCCAAACCGAGCCAACACCGGCCGCCCCAAGAACCGGGTCGAGCCCGGCGCCGAAGCCGGAAACTTCATCACCGCACAAGCTTGGACGACTTGATCTCACCGTCAACTGGCGACTCCGTACGGAAGCCTGGGATTGGTTCGAACCCCCTATTGCCGCCCAAAAGGCATATCCGCTTGAACACTCGCTGCTGCGAATTGGCCTTGGCCAAAAATCCGAACATTTCGAATGGTTTATCGAAGGCGCGCAAGACGCGATTCTCGATCTTCCCACTGGCGCGGTTCTGGCCGGACGTCCGGGGCAACTCGGCCTGGGTGGAACCTATTTCGCGGCCAACGGGAACGGCCAGAACAACGCCAATGGCTTCGTCCGTCAGGCTTACGTGGCATTCGCGCTCCCCGCCGGCGCGAAACTGAAATTGGGCCGTTTCACCTTTCTAGACGGCGCCGAAGTCACGCCCAAAGAAAAATCGCTGGCGACGCTCGTCAGCACGCGCATCACGCAGCGCCTCATCGGCGATTTTGGCTTTTCCGCTGTCGGCCGCAGCTACGATGGCGCGCAACTTGCCTTCAATACGCACGCTGGAAATTTCACGCTCCTCGGGGCGCGCCCAACGCGCGGTGTCTACCAAGTAGACGCCATGGGCGAACTCGACGTCGACCTCTTCTATGGCGCGTACACGGTGCCGGTCAATCTCGCCAAATCGTCCGGCGAACTTCGCCTCTTCAGTCTCGGTTACATAGATGAGCGCGCCTCGGTTCTGAAAACGGACAATCGGGCCACTGCATCGCGCGCCGCCGACCACAATCACATCCGCATCGGTACATACGGCGCCGATTATGTTCACGTTTTCCGCACGCAAGACCACGGTCAATTTGACATCCTTCTCTGGGGCGCGGTCCAGAACGGTAGTTGGGGCGCTCTCACGCAGCACGCCGGCTCTTTCATCGCAGAAGGCGGTTGGCAACCGACGATCCGCATCATCAATCCCTGGTTTCGCGCCGGCTATTCGTTCGGCAGTGGCGACAACAATCCCACCGACACCCACCACGGAACGTTCTTCCAAGTCCTTCCAACGCCTCGTCCCTACGCCCGCTTTCCGTTCTACAATATGATGAACAATGAAGATTTCTTCGGCTCAGCAACGTTTCGCCTGCCGCGTAAGTTCGTCGTCAAAAGCGAGTTGCATGCTCTGCGCTTGGCCAACGCGAACGACCTCTGGTACGGCGGCGGTGGCGCGTTTCAGCCGCACACCTTCGGTTACACTGGCCGCGCCAGCGCCGGCAATCGCGCTCTCGCCAATGTGTGGGACGTCAGCATGGACGTTCCCTTGCGCTACGGTTTCTCGCTCACGACGTATTACGCGCATGCTTGGGGCAAGGATCTCGTCCAAAGTATCTATCCGGCCGGTTCCAACGCCCAGTTCGGTTACGTCGAGACGAATTTTCATTTTTAGCAGTCTGTTCTGGCGAGTTCTGGAGAGCCTGCAAAGAAGGACAAATGCCGCCGGCCAGCTTTAACGACCTGCGTGTGCTGGCGCTGGAAAGCCGCCACGCCAGAGAAATCTCGAAGCTCATCGCCTCTTACGGAGGCCGGCCTACCGTTGCGCCCGCAATGCGCGAAGTTTCCATAGATTCAACCGAAGCGCTCGCCTTTGCCCAAGCGCTCATCGAAGGTAAATTCGACATGGTGATTTTTCTCACGGGAGCGGGCACCCGCGCCATCGTCACCGCCGTCCAAGGCACCTACTCGCGCGAACAACTGACGGAAGCGCTCGAGCGTGTAGTGGTCGTGGCGCGCGGAGCCAAGCCCGTTTCCGCCCTCCGCGAACTTGGCGTCCGTCCCTCGCTCATCGCGCCTGAACCCAATACCTGGCGCGAAGTCCTCCGCGTCCTCGACGACGAAATCGCCGCTTCGCACCCCATCAAAGATCTCCAAATCGCCGTGCAGGAATATGGTGTCCCCGCGCCGGAACTTCTCGCCGGACTCCACGAGCGCGGCGCCCACGTCACCACCGTTCCCGTTTATCAATGGTCGCTGCCGGAAGACGTCGAACCGCTTCGCCAGGCCGCTCACTCGATCGCCGCCGGCGAATTTGACGTCGTGCTTCTTACTTCCGCCGTCCAGATCAGCCACCTTTTCCAAATCGCCGCCGACCTGAAAATCCAAGACGAAGTCCGCCGCGGTCTCGAGCGTCTCGTCATCGCCTCCATCGGCCCGTCCACTTCCGAGTGTATCCGATCGCTCGGCCTCCAGCCGGATATGGAAGCTTCGCACCCACGCATGGGCTTTCTGGTCAAGGAAGCCGCCGAACGCTCTACCGAACTCCTCGAACAAAAACACAGGGATCCCGCCCTCAGCATCCTGCACGAAATTGGCAGGCGTATGGCCACAGCTAGTCCGCTACGCGAAGTCCTCGACCGCATTATTGACTTTGCGGCCTCCGTTGCCCGTTTCGATTCCTGCTTCATCTTCGTCCTGGAAGAAGACGAACTCGTTCTCCGCGCATCCAAGAATCCTCATCCTGCCGAAATCGGCCACGTCAGCTTGCGCCTCGGCGAGGGCATCACCGGCTGGGTCGTCGAACACCATCAGCCCGTCGCTATCGCCCGCAACGCGTTTCAAGATCCGCGTTTTCAGTTCTTCAATGAACTTCCAGAAGACCGCTACGAATCTTTTCTTTCTGTGCCGCTCTTGAGTCGCGGCCGCCCTGTGGGCGTGATAAACCTCCAGAACCGCGAGCCGCACACCTACAGCAAGCTCGAAATCCGCCTCATTTCCACGATCGGCTTTCTTGTTGGAGCAGAAATCGAAATGGCCCGGCTCGAGGACAAAAGTTCAGAACTTACTGAAGAGCTGGAAACGCGCAAAGTCGTCGAACGCGCCAAAGGAATCCTTCAGCGCGAATCCTGCCTCAGCGAAGAAGAAGCTTATCTGACGTTGCGTCGCCAAAGCCGCCAGCAGCGCAAGTCCATGAAGGAAGTTGCCGAACGCATACTTGGTGAGAACGCGAAACAAGGGCAGAAGAACCGCAGCGCTTCCTAAAGACCTGAGGGTTCCGGCTGATTATTCTGTGCGGTTTTGCGTGGACAATTCCCCCGTTTTGAGGTCGATGTTGAACATGAGGGCTTCGGAGATTCGCATACATTCGCCATTTTCGGGTGCGTAACGCTCGGCGACCGCGCCGACAATTAAGACGACCGGTGCCTCATGCTGCAAACTCTCCCCCAGTTTGGCGAGCCTCGCAAAATGGATTTGTTGCTGCGTTGTGGTGGCGCGCGACACGATCAGGCAGGGCGTGTTTGGATCGAGCCCTTCCGAGCCGAGCCGCTCCGCCAGCCCTCCATAGTCAGCGCCTGGCATATAAATGAGCGCCGTCGTGTCCTGCGTCACAACTCCATTCCAGTCGAGCAACTCTTTTCCGGCACACTGATGGTTGCTCAGCAACACCAGCTTTGAAGCCAGGTGCCGGTCCGTCAATGGAATACCAGCGCGCGCAGCCGCGCCAAAGGCCGCCGTAATTCCAGGCACGACTTCGTACTCGACGCCCGCTTGGCGAAGCGCTTCCATCTCTTCGCCAGCCCGTCCGAAAATGAGCGGATCGCCGCATTTTAGCCGTACCACCTTCCAGCCTTCTTTTGCGGCATTGATCATCAACGAATGGATTTGCTGCTGCGTAATGCGCACATGCCCGCAGCGCTTGCCAACGCTCTCGGTGTGAACGTGTTCCGGAATCATCCCGAGAATTTCGGACGAAACTAAGTCGTCGTGAAAGACCACATCTGCCGACCGCAGCAGGCGCGCAGCCTCAAGGGTCAAAAGCGATGGATCACCTGGCCCAGCACCTACGAGGTACACTTTCCCGTTGACCATAGACTGTATTTGCAGGACGCCGACGCGCCATCGCCTCCTGAATTACAAGGCGAACTCCCTCCTTGCGGCGATGGTAGCATTCGTAATCATGATGCTTGCCGTAAAAGAAGTTATGCAATGCATCGAAACGATTGCTGAGCGCGGCGCGGTGCTCCTGCCGTTTTCCATTGCGAAATAGATGGGTAATTTAGGCCAAGACCTGTTCGGGGGGTGCGGGGCGGGGGCGTTTGCGTTTCCATTCGTGGTCTTTGCGGAGGCGGGCGATGTGTTTTTTTACCTGGGTTTCGAGTTCGGCGAAGGTGGATTTGCAGACGGCGGGGAGATGTTCGCTTTTGTCGGTGGCATGAAGCGTACCAGTGGGAAGAGTCAGATTTAGAGCGAGGCCGAATTCTTTGGTTCGCGGCATCATGGAAAAAACACAATGAAGTTGAACGAGATCGGGATCGTAGCTTTTAAGAAGTTTGTTTAATTTTTCCGCGCAGCGCCGCAACGATTTTTCAGCCGGAGCGTGACGTTCTACTTCTTTGAAAACGATGGACAGTTTCATGTGCGCACCTGTGGAAAATCGCCGGGGAAACGAGTCGAACTGGGAAGCTGTACTGCATTGGGGTTGAGCATAGCAAGCCGGGGCGTGTGCAGCAATCGAACTTGCGCATGATAGTCAACGGCCGCGACATCCTCTGCGCGAGGTTTTTTTGTCATGCAAGCGGACCTCACGCGTAAACAAGCTCCTTCTTTTTGTTGAACGCAAATGCCACGACTAAAGTCGCGACATCCCGAACCCTTTCGCTTTGTTTTTCGATAACAGCTGTGACTTCCCCCGTTTCGATTTGACTCCAGGGCAAGCTGGCAACCGGTTGGATGAGTTGACAGGCGTTTAGGCTGCACACTAATTTGAACGTGCGAATTGGCAAGGCGATTGCTTTGGCGCAAAAAGAAAAGCCGAAAATACCGGCGACATCGCACGCAAACCTGCGAATTGGTCCGGCGGGGTGGTCCTATCCGGACTGGAACGGGTACGTTTATCCGCGGAAGAAGCCGAAAGGGTTTCATGAGGCGACGTACCTGGCGGAATTTTTCGACACGATTGAGGTCAACACGTCGTTTTACGCTCCACTGAAGCCGGAGATTGCGAAACAGTGGGTGGAACGCGTTTCGTTGAACAAGAATTTTTTGTTCACGGCGAAACTGTGGCAGCGGTTTACGCACGATCAAGCGGGCACGGCGGAAGATGAAAAATTGGTACGCGCGGGTTTTGAGCCGCTGCGCGAGGCTGGGAAATTGGGCGCGGTGCTGTTGCAGTTCCCTTTTTCGTTTTATCGAACGCGCGAGACGACCGCTTACTTACTGAAATTGTTGAAACGATTTTCAGATTTTCCGCTGGTGGTGGAAGTGCGTCACGCGACGTGGAATGTGCCGGAGGCGTTTGAATTGTTGGCGGAGCACAACGCGGGATTCTGCAACATTGACCAGCCGCTGATTGGGCGGTCGATGGGCGCGACGCAGGAGGCGACTTCGCCGGTGGGATATGTACGGCTGCACGGGCGACGCTACGACACGTGGTTTTCGGATGATGACAATATTCCTTCACATGAGCGATACAACTATTTGTACTCGACGGAGGAGTTGAAGCCGTGGACGGACCGCGTGGAGAAACTGGAAAAGGCGGCGCGAGAAGTTTACGTGATTGCGAACAATCATTATGAAGGGAAAGCGGTGGTGAATGCGCTGGAGCTGATCGCGGCGCTGAAGGGCGAGAAAGTGAAAGTGCCGGAGCCGTTGCGGGAGCATTATCCGGGCCTTGAAAAGATTGCGAGCGAAGGACCGAAGGAACCGAGGCTGTTTTGAGGACGTTATAAATTGTAAGTTTTCAGTTTTAAGTGATAGACCAGAATGGTGAGCGGGAAGTTGTAGGTTTTCAGTTTTAAGTGAAGACCGGAAGTAGAGAACCTGATGTTTGAACGGTACACGGAGAAGGCGCGACGGGTGGTTTTCTTTGCGCGGTACGAAGCAAGCCAGTACGGCAGCCCGAACATCGAGACCGAACACCTGTTACTGGGACTTCTACGAGAGGACCGCGGTCTTTTGATGCGATTTCCAGGCAAAGGCAACGCCGAGGAAGGAACTCGTGAAGAAATCGAAAGGCACATCACACGAGGCGAACAATTCCCCACGTCTGTGGAAGTGCCTCTGACGGCGGAGTCCAAGCGGGTCCTAAAGCTGGCCGCGGAAGAGGCCGATGAACTGGGACACCGTTACGTCGGGACGGAACACCTGCTGCTTGGTCTCTTGCGTCTGGAGGATTCGCTTGCCAGCACACTTCTAGACGCAAGGGGCGTCAGAGCGGCAACGATTCGAGAGCAACTGGCAAAAGCCTCGCGCGTTGAGAATATGAATGTGCAGCCAAAATCAGGCAAAAGGGCCATGGATGCTTTGAACGGTTTCCTTGACGGGCTCAAATGGCAAAAGGCGGAGGAGCTATTGATTTTCTTCGCCGAGAATTCACGATTTGTGGATGTCCATGGGAAGCGATGGAGCCGCGAAGAAATCCATAAGGAATTTCAGACCGTATTTGCGCCCTATGCCAAGAAAAATGCGGCGTACATGATTGAAGGAACTCTGGTCGACACGAGCGACGTGCTGGTTGCCGTTGTCCTTTGGAAAAACGCAATTCTCGCCAGCCTGGAGCGGGTTTGGATGCACAGGATGAGTGTGGTGCTGGTTCCTGAAGGCGATGAGTGGGTCATCCTGCTGGTGCAAGTGACGCCGGTTCAGCCTGGGTAGAGTTGTGGCGAACGGTTGTGCGCGGCTTGAGTCGACAGAGTTCAGCGCGGCAAGAAAACGGGGCCTCTCCGGTCGGGATGACAGAGGCGGGGCATCAGTTGGGGAAATTCCGTGCTTGGGTCGAGCCAACGAGGGTTTTGGTTTTCAATTAGGAAGACTTTTTTCTCGCGGCGCCAACGCTTGAGTTGTTTTTCTCCCGCTATCGCGTTGCGGATGTCGTCGAACGGTTTGAAGTAGACGAGTTTGGTCGTGTTGTAGGTTTGCGAGAAGCCAGGAACGAGTTTTTGTTTGTGGTCCATCACGCGGCTCTCGAGGTGATTGGTGACGGCGATGTAGAGGACGCCAGGGGGGGCTGGCCATGAAGCAAACGGGAAGCCATTGGTGGGCGATTTTGACAGGGATTGAACAAGTTGCAATCGAAGAGAGGTCCCTCCACTGCGTAGCCCGGCGCGCGCACACCGCACGCAAGAAAATGCCGGGCTACTCCGGTCGGAATGACGGGTGTTGGATCGGGTGCGCGCGGACCAATCGAATTTTGGATGTCGCGACGGGCTGTGCGATTTAGGGTTGGATGGGGAGCCAGAGTTGGACGGTGCCGAGGCCGGTGATGGGGTTGAAGGATTCGTCGTAGCGCTCGAAAAAGGAGATGGGGCAGCCGGAGGTGACGGCGGCGACGTGGCCGGAGGCGGGGAGCCAGGCGCTCCACATTTTTTCGAGGGTTTGCGTGATTTGGGAGATGTGGTCGGTGTGGAGAAAGATTGCGTATTTGAGCGCGGGAATGGTGAGATGAACGAAATCAGCGGGGAGTCCGGCGAAGGCGGCGACTTCGACAGCGGCGAGATAATCGAACGTGGAATGATCGGGCTGCGGATTGTGGTTGACGCCGTAAGAGACTTGGCCGATTTGCGTCGGGACATGGCCAATGTGCTGGCCGAAGCGCTCCCAGAGTTGCGGAATAGTGTGCATGGTCTGGTTGTTGTAACGCCCGCTTAAGCCTGCGAGGTGGAGTTCCCTGCCGTTTTCGATTCGCGGCGATTGCATTTGGGCGGTGGACGTGGTCATGGGTGATTCTCGATTCTGTTGTTTGGGCGGTGGGAAGGATAGTTTAGGACGAGAAGGGCGCGGTTACAACGGCTTAGCCAGCGAAGACGCTACCAATCGAAGAGAGGTGCCCGTTCGGCTTCGCTCAGGGCAGGCTCTCCACTCAGCGCCCCCGCGCGCCAGAATTCAGCGCGAAGAACAAAACGGGGCCGCTCCGGTCGGGATGACGGGTAGTGGGTTGCGATCGGGTTGAGATCGAAGATGCCGCCCTTCCTGGTAGAAAAAACCGGGACGCAAAATGCGCGAAAGCGACGGCGCTACATAAGCGTAGGACAGAAAAGAACAGAGAAAAGACCGGGTCTAAGGACCCGCCACTACGAAAGGATGAAGGGAAGATTCCGAGCGCGCTTGGAAAACGGTGGGTCCGGAATGACATCCGTTGAACCGGCGCGGCGAGCAAATAACTACTTGATTTGCTGGTCGGGGGAGAGGGCCTGGTTGATGCTTTGGAGTTTCTGGAAGCCGTCTTTGACTACAGTGGACTTGATGTTGTCTTTTGTGACGAGAATTGGTTGCAGCAGGATGGCTGGGACGTTTGTCTTGCCGTTGTTGACGGTGGCGTTGGCGGCGGGCGTTCCACTTTTTGCGAGGCGAACAGCTTCCTCGGCGGCTCTGAGGGCTTGATTCGTGACGGGCTTGTAGACGGTCATCGTTTGTTCGCCTTGTGCTATCGAAATGACGGCTGCCAAGTCCGCGTCCTGCCCTGAGACTGCGACTTTGCCAGCGAGACCATGCTCTCGCAGAGCCTGAATCGCGCCGCCCGCCAGACCATCGTTGGAAGCAAGCACAGCGGCGATATTCCCCTTGCTGGAATCGATGGCCTTGAGCATGGAGAGATAGGCTTCAGACGGCAGCCAGTCGTTGGTGTATCCGTCGGCGATCACTTTGATTTCGCCCCTGTCGACATAGGGCTGTAGAACTTTCATCTGCGCGTCGTGCAAAGCTTTGGCGCCTTCGTCATTGGGGGAGCCGGCGATGAGCACGTAGTTCCCTTTTGGCGCGCGCTTCACGAGATATTCCGCCTGCATGGTGCCGATGGCGACGCGGTCAAAGCTGATGTAGAGATCGACATCGCTGTTCAAGACGAGACGGTCGTAACTGACAACTTTGACTTTGGCCGCTTTCGCGGCTTCGACGATGCGGCTCGATTTCGAGGTGTCATGCGGCAGTAGAACAAGGGCTTTGATGCCCGCTTTAATCATGTCGCGCACTTGCTGGAGCTGGCGATCGTCGTCGCCGTGTGCGTCGGCAGAGATCACGTCTGCGCCCAACTGTTTGGCGCGGGTTTCGAACGAGGCGAGGTCGGTTTGCCAGCGCTCGCCGTTCATGGCTTCGATGGAGAAGCCGATTTTCAGGCTGGTGTTCGATTGCGCGGCCGCGGAGCACGCAGAAAATGCAATGAGGGCGAAAACGACTATGATCGTCAGCCGGGCGATGAACTTAAGCAACGCTGGGATCCTCCGCGATTAGGTGAACATAGCATGGGCATCGGAGTTCGCCGGTGTAGAGGAACGAGGTGTGTTGTTACGAATAATGCATGCGGGGGCGTTAGACCTTGACGGCTCTACAGGAGCCTGCCGTGACGCCACAATCGAAGAGAGGTCCCTCCACTCCGCAGCCCCGCGCCAGAGTTCGGCGCGAAGAAAAAGCGGGGCCGCTCCGGCCGGGATGAAAGGTGGTGGTTTGGGTGCGGGGCAAGGCAATTTGCGGACACCGAAGTGTGCACGGCGAGCTCTATTTGCCGAGGATTTGGCGGGCGTAGGCGGGGGCTTTGCCTTCGTCTTCGTGTTTGCAGTAAGTGAAGACGTCGATGCCTTGTTTGAGCCAGGCGTCGAAACGTTTTTTCCAAGAGGCGAGCTGGGCGGTTGTGTAGTTTTCCATGCGCAAACGAACGTAGGTGAAGTCCGCGGTGAGGACATCGGGAGGAGTTTGCTTTTCGGTTTCGGCGAGGCAAAGGGCGACGTTGTGTTTGCGGAGCGTGGCGTAGGTTTCTTCCGTGTACCAGGAGGCGTGGCGGACCTCGAAAGCGAATTGGAACGCGGGTGGGCGAAGGGTGAGAAATTCTTCGAGTAGAAGCTGATCGAATTTGAAATTGGGCGGAAGCTGCACGAGGACCGGGCCGAGATGGTCGCCGTCGTTCAGGACGCTGGCAACTTCGAGGAAGCGCTTTAGCGTGCTTTCGCAATCGCGAAGGCGTTTGATGTGAGTGATTTGCTGATTGGCTTTCAGGGCGAAGCGAAAACCTTCGGGGACACTCTTGGCCCAGCCGAGGAGGACGGATTCCGTCGGCATGCGATAGAAACTGTGATTGATTTCGACGGTGGAAAATTGCTTTCCGTAGAAGGAGAGCATGTCCTTGTCCGGAAGTTTTTCTGGATAGAAGCTGCCTTTCCACTGTTTGTAGGAATAACCGGAAGTACCGATGCGGAGTTGGCCAGCGCGCGGAATGGGAACCTCCGTAGATCAACATCATCATAATAGCAGGCTGGTCGCGCGATTGGAGAGCTTGAGGCTTTCTTCAGGGGCTTCAAGCCCCTGCGGGTGAGCGCTGGTTGTGTGGGAGCTAAAGCTCCCACGTCTTGAAGAACTAACGGCGTTTGGACGGCGTGGACATTTGGGCGCTGAGGAGTTCGATGGCGTTTTCTAGGCGCTGGCGGGAGTTCCAGAAGTTGGCCCAGAGATCGCCCTTTTCTTTGAGGCGCGCGCTAATGGATTTGATGTTGAGGCTTTCGGGCTTAAGGCTGGCGCGGAGCTCGCGCGGGTGGACGGGCGTGGAGACGGGGGCTTTGGGAAATGCGCGGACGGAGTAGGCGGCGGCCAGGGGACGGCCTTGCGCGTTTTGCGCGACGTCGATCAGGACGCGGCCGGACGGACGTTTTGCGACGATGCGTTCACTGGTGACGAGATTCGGGTGTTCGGTGGTTACACCGCGGGCGATGATTTCCGCGAAGGTGCGCAACTGTTCGTAGGTGTAAACGGGTTCGACGGGAATAAAGATGTGGAAACCGGTGGCGCCGGAAGTTTTGAGAAAACTTTTGAGCTTGAGCGTTTCGAGCCGTTCATGCAGCGCTTTGGCGACGGTGACGACGACGTTGAACTCGGTGCCATCGGAGGGATCGAGGTCGAAGAAAAAATAGTCAGGATGGTCGAGATCGGAAATCGGGCTGGACCAGGGATTGTGGTCGATGCAGCCGAGGCCGGCGAGAAACAGGAGCGAAGCGAGGTCATTGGCGGTGGCGTAGTGAATTTCTTTGCCGCGTTCTTCAGAGTCGATGGGAACGGTCTTGAACCAATCGGGGAGACCTTCGCGTAGATCTTTTTGGAAAAAAGCCTGGCCCTTGATTCCATCGGGATAGCGGCGCAAAACCAAAGCGCGATTCTTGAGGAACGGCAAAATGTGGTCCGCGATGGAATAGTAGTGAGCAAGAAGATCGCGTTTGGTGAAGCCAGATTCGGGAAAATAGATTTTGTTGAGATTGCTGAAGCGGAGTCGTTTGGCGTCGAGTTCGATGTTGAGAGTCTCGGCGCGGCCGGCGAAAAGCTCCGCTTCGATTTTGGATTTTTCTGTGAGGACGCGGCCGACAATTTGCGGGGCATGAACAACGTCGATTTGGGGCGGCGCTGCCGCTTCCGTTTCCCGGATGCAGTCGGTGGGTTGAATGTCCTCGCGGAGACCGATGAAAACGGGATGGCGCAAGGCATGTTCGTTGGTCCAATCGCTGAATTTGACGCGGGCGACGAGGGCGGGTGAAGTCCAGAAAGGCTTTTCATTTGCGGCGGGCTTCGTTTCGAACGGGCACGTTGAAGACGACAGTTCTTTGAGCTTTGCGAAGATTTCGTTTTGTTTGGTGGCGTCGAATCCCGTGCCAACGTGACCGATGAAGCGGAGTTTCTTGCCGTCGTAGAGTCCGAGAAGGAGCGAACCGAATTTCAGGCCGCTGGTGCGAGGCTCGGTCCAGCCTGCGACGACGGCGTCGATGGTTTGCGTGACTTTCAGTTTGAGCCAACTGGCGCTGCGGTCGGACGCGTAGATACTGTCGATACGTTTGGCGACGATGCCTTCGAGCCCGTGCTGGCGCGCCAATTCGAACAGTTCCCTTCCCTGCTCCAACTGATGATCGGCATAGCGGAATGTGGACGATGGATAAAGAAGCCGCTGCAAGAACTGTTTGCGCTGGAGTAGTGGAGCTTCGCGCAAGTCGAATCCATCGCAATAGAGAAGGTCGAATGCGAAATAGACGACTGGCGTGCTTGCGATGAGTTTTTCGCTGGGCGCGCGGACGTGCATGCGTTGCTGGAGTAGTTCGAAGTCGCTTTGGCCTTGTTCGTTTAGCGCGACGATTTCGCCGTCGACGACTGCTTCGCGTGCGGCGAGATTTTTGGTGAGAGAAGCGAGTTCGGGATAACGCTTGGTAATGTCAACGTTGTTGCGCGAACGAAGCATCAGCGCGCCGCCTGAGATTGTTGCGAGAGCGCGTACGCCGTCCCACTTAATTTCGAACAGCCAGTTGGAGTCGGAAAAAGGTCGATTCGAAAGCGTGGCGAGCATGGGGCCGATACGGGAGGGCATCGGGCTTTTGCGTACCGGATGGAGGTCCGCCGGCTGGATCGGAATTGGACTGCGTTTTGGCGGAAGCTCCTGCGTGATTTCGCCAATCGTTCGGCCGGTGAGGACGGAGCCGTCGTGTGCGTCGATTTGGTATGCGGGATCTTCGGATGCGTCTTTGTGCTTAATGAGGAGCCACTCGTTGCCTTTTTCGCTGTGCTTCAGCTTAACGAGGACGAAACTGCCGCGAAGCTTTTCACCATTGAGAATGAATTTCAGGTCACCTTTTTTCAGCTGGTGGTCGGCGTCAAGAGTTCCTTCGACAACGAAACTGCCGCGATCCCAGACCATGACGGTTCCGGCGCCATAGCTGCCTTCGGGGATTTTTCCTTCGAAGCCGCCATATTCGAGAGGATGATCCTCCGTTTGGACGGCCAGGCGTTTGTCGGAGGTGTTAAGCGATGGGCCTTTAGGTACCGCCCATGATTTGAGGGTTCCATCGATGGCCAGGCGAAAATCGTAATGGAGGCGAGTTGCGGCATGCTTTTGCACGACGAAAACACTTTCGGTAGCGAGACCGGAGGTAGCGGGCCCTTCAAGGACGGCCAATTTCGGATTCGGCAAGCGCTTGCTGCCAGACTTGGACTTGGCGGGTTTAGGCGGCGGCTCGGGGGCGCCGGAAGGTTCCGGAGTGCGATCGAAGCGGCGCTTGCGCCTGTACTCTTCTAATTTCTCCATCCGCGCATTCTAACCCATGCCGTTTCTGGAACATTGGGCGTTGTTTGTCGGCAGCGGGTCGGTTCGAATTTTGACTTATTGTGTCACGGGCCAAAAAATTCAAACCGACCCGCTGGGTGCATTTCTGGAAAGTCCCCACAAGGATTCGGCTTGCATACGGTTTGGGAGCCGACTAACCTTTCCAATTAGCCCTTAAAAGAGCTTTTGGAACGTTGCCGGAAGGAGTTTTCATATGGCGACAAGTATCTGGAAAGGCCATCTCACGTTCGGTTTGATTTCGATACCGGTGCGGCTGTTCGCGGCCGCGCGCGGCGAACGAATCAGCTTCAATCAGCTGCACAAAGTGTGCAATTCGAGGCTGAAGCAGCCGTTGAGTTGCCCGACCTGCAACCGGACGGTGGAGCGGTCCGAGATTGTGAAGGGCTACGAATACGAAAAGGATCAGTACGTGCTGTTTACGGAGGAGGAGCTCGACAAGATTGAGCCGCCGTCGGCCCACGTGATGGAGATTCTGGAGTTTGTAAAATTGAATGAAGTAGACCCACTCTATTTCGACGCGTCGTATTACGTTGGACCGGAAGAGGGCGGTGGGAAGGCGTACAAGCTGCTGATGATGGCGATGGAAGAGTCGGCGTACGCAGCGATTGCGAAGGTGACGATGCATCAGCGGGAGCACATCGTTGTGATTCGCCCGGGCGCGAAGGGGCTAACGCTGCACACGATGTTCTATACGAATGAGATTCGTGCGGCGGAGTCGATGCCGACGGATAAAGTTGTGGTGAAGGACCAGGAAAAGAAACTGGCGCACCAGTTGATCGAGAGCCTGGCGGCGCCCTTTGAAGCGCAGAAATACCGCGACGAATACCAGGAAAATGTGAAAGGGATGATTGCCGCGAAGCTGAAAGGCCAGCAGGTGACAGAAGTCAGGCAGCCGCACCTGGCGCCTGTGATTGACCTGATGGAAGCGCTGAAGAAGAGTATCGCGGACAAGCAGGCGCCGGCGGCAGCGGCGGCTCCGAAGAAGCCGCCCGTTCGTGCGGTTGAGCCCGCGCCGGCCGCTCAGAGAAAAGGGAAAAAAGCTGTAAGCTAGTTCTCGTTCATGGGATCAACCGACCGATTTAGCCGGGACGAAGTCCAGCGCATTCTGGACCTTACATCAAAACAACTGGATTATTGGGATCGGTTGCGCCTTGTCTCCCTGCGCAAAGAGCAAAACACCCGCTTTTACAATTTCCACGATCTCATCGGACTTCGCACCGTCAAACAGCTGACCGAAAACGGAGTCCCGGCGAATCGCCTTGGCCGTGCGCTCGCCGCGCTGCGAAAAGGGATTCTTAACTCGCACGCTCCACTAAATGAACTTCGTGTCCTGTCTAACGGCAGAGACGTCGTTGTCGAGCGAGACGGTGTCCGCGTTGACCCGCTTTCCGGCCAGCTCGTGATGAACTTCGATATACGAGAACTCGGAGAGAAGGTCCGGGTGATGTCCGGGCATTCTGCCGAGGAATTATTCGAAACTGCGCTCGACAGCGAAACAGAAGGCAGAGCCGAAGAGTCGATTGAGGCCTACGAACGTGCACTAATTGCGAATCCAGAGAGACTCGAAGCTTTGATTAACTGCGGCACGCTCCACTACGAACTGGAAAATCTGGAAAAAGCAGAAGAGTACTTTCGTCGCGCCGTGGAATCGGATCCGCAGAGTTCGCTCGCGCACTCCAACCTGGGGAGCGTCCTGGAAGAACTCGGCCACTTAGAAGAGGCGCGCCAACACCTGCGGTCGGCAGTTCGCCTGGAACCTGGCTATTCCGATGCACGGTACACCCTCGCGCTCGTCTGCGAAAAAATGAACGCGTTCGCCGAAGCACGCGAACATTGGCAGCAATACGTTGCGCTCGATCCTGCGAGCCCGTGGAGCGACTTCGCCAGAAAGCGAATCGCGGAATTGTCGATTCTAAAATCGGCGCACAGCTAATCAGAACAATAAAAGGTAAGCGAGAAGCGAAACGAATTTTCTCGCGCTTTGCGCGCTTCAAGACTGTTTGTTTAAGTGTGTTGCGAGTAGAATCCCAGCGCGCAACGTTGGCACTCTCTAAGCGAAAGGACTTTTTGTGACGAGACGACGGGAGTTTTTGGGAGCGGTGGGAGCGACGGCGGTGGGGGCGTGCTTCCCTGCTGAATTGGCATGGGCTCTTGAGCAGGAGAAGCCGGAGCTGATTCTGCATGGGGGAAATGTTTGGACCGTAAATGCGCGGGAGCCGCGTGCAGAAGCGATTGCGATTGCTCGGGGACGGATTTTGGCAGTGGGGAGCGACTCGGATGTACTGGCGCTGGCGGTGCCGACCACGAAGAAGATTGATTTGGGGAAGAATACGGTGCTGCCCGGATTTATTGACGCTCATTCGCATCCGGCGCAGGCGGGGGTGATGCACCTGCGGATGGTGGATTGCGATCTGCGGTCGATCGCGGCGATTTCGGCGGCGCTGCGGGAGCGTGCGGCGAAAACGTCAGCGGGCGACTGGGTGATGGGATTCAAGTACGACGACACGAAGACTTCCGATGGGCGGCACCTAACGATTGGAGATTTGGATGAGGCAGTGCCGGATCATCCGGTGTACATCCAGCATCGTGGCGGTCACACGATTTATTGCAATTCGATGGCGTTTCGGAAGGCGGGGATTGATGAGAAAACACCCGATCCGGCTGGGGGCAGAATCGAGCACGACCAGGCGACGGGAAAACTGAGCGGGCGGCTAGCAGAGAGCGCACAGGCTTTGATCGACAGAGTGCGGCCGACGGCGTTCACGCGTGATGACCAGCGCGAGGGCGTAAAGCTGATTTCGAAGATGCTGGCGAAGACGGGAATTACATCGGCCACAGAAGCACAGGGGACGCCGGTCGATCTGCAGGCGTACCAGGATGCGCGCGATGCAGGGGAGCTGCTGTATCGCGCGTACTGCTTCATCAATTACCGGCATATCGACTCGATGATTGGGGCGGGCGTACGGACAGGCTTGGGCGATGAGTGGGTGCGCGTCGGCGCCATGAAAATGGTGTGCGACGGATCGATTTCGGAACGGACGGCTCGGCTTTCAACGGCGTATGAGGGGAGACCGAACGATTTTGGGATTTTGGTGATGAAAGAAGAGGAGCTTTACGAATACGGGCGGAAAGCGCATCTGGCGGGTTGGCAGATTGGGACGCACGCGAATGGCGATGTGGGGATCGATACGACGCTGCGCGTGTATGAGCGGCTGCAGAAAGAAAGTCCGCGCCGGAATGCGCGATTCCGGCTGGAGCACTGCACAGTGATTAATGACGGCCTGGTAGCGCGGATTGCGGCGCTGGGCGCGATACCGACGCCGTTTTCGACGTACGTTTATTACCACGGCGAAAAGATGAAATATTACGGCGCGGAGCGGCTGAACCATATGTTCGCGCTGCGGTCATTTCTGGATGCAGGGATTCGCGCCACGCAGGCGTCGGATTATCCGCCGGGAGAATTTGTACCGATGATGGCGCTGCAATCGGAAGTGACGCGGACCGACACGAAAGGGAATGTTTGGGGGCCCAAGCAGAGGATTTCCGTGGAAGAGGCGATCCGGGTGGGGACGATTCATGGAGCGTATGCGTCGTTTGAAGAAAATCTAAAAGGATCGCTAGAAGTGGGGAAGGTGGCGGACTTGGTGGTACTTGGACGAGATCCGATGAAGGAAGAGCCGTCGACGCTGGTAACGATTCCGGTGGAACGGACGATGACGGGCGGGAAGTGGACGTTTGAGGCGTAATGCGACTCACACTTATTCACAATCATCCACAGATTTGCACAGGTGAAATCTGAAAATGCAGTTGACGCGAGATGAGAGAAAATTTATTGTGCACCCAGATCGAAACGGAAAGTGAAAACGATTCGGGGCGATCGACGGAAAGCGCGGAATGAGCCGGTGGAAGCGCCTTCTTCCGATATGCGCAACAGAGCCTAAAAATTTTGTGGCGCAATAGGAAGAGGGTGAAGAATCCGGAGCAAGAAGCGAGTTCTGTGAAAACTTGAGTCGCAGAGCAGGACAGCAGAGCGGCAGGATTGAAAGGTAGTGCGAGGGCTTCGGCCGGAGCGCGAACGAGTAAATTAGGCGGCGAAGCAGGACGGCTGTACGACACAGTTTACAGGGCGCGTCATCGCAAGATGACGCGCCCTTTTTTCGTTTGTCCGAGCCAGATGGCGATTCGGCCGTTCTTGCCGGGCGCAACGGGGCTTCAGAGCCCCTGACCTACACAAGAAACACAAGCGGATAGCCGGCTCTACAAATTCTCCCAACGTTAAAGCACTGGCGGCGGCTGAGGGGCGGCGGGCGCGGGAGGGTGCGGGAGAGCCTGGCGGAGTTTTTGCATTTCCGGTGGAAATTCGGGGCCGCCGTGGGTAATTTTTCCGCGCGAGACAGCCCATTGCTCGAGCCAGCCGTTGCCGTGTTCGCCGACGTAGGTGTTGGGCAAGCTGTAAGCGTCATCGTTCAGTGCGGATTCGAGTGTCACGAAGCGGTAGCCGCGTTTACGAAGGAGATCGAGGACATCGCCGAGGTGATCGGCTTCGAGATTGTTGCCGTGTAGAAGGATGATTTGCGGGAGTTCGTAGCCAAGCAGATCGCGGGAGAATTTTTCGTCGTATTCGAACACGTCGTTGGCAAATTTAAGATACGCGGCGGCAATTTGCTGCTGAAGCGCGGTGTCACCCGAACGTTTGGCCGCGTCGTAAAGGGGAGCGAAGGCCCAGTCTTCTGGATCGAGCGTAACGGGTGCGATGCGATAACCGCGGGCGACGAGGAAGGCTTCGAGTTCGCGGCGCGTCTGGAGGTCGCGGCCAACGTCGAGGAATGGATGGCGGAAGTAGCGCATGGTCTTGCCGTGCTGTGCGAGAAGAGTTTTGGTGACGGTCTCACCGCGGATAACAGACTCTTCGAAATCCCTGAGGCCGACCTTATTTAGCGAAGGATGTGAAAAGGCGTGATTGCCGAGTTCGAGGCCTGCGTCCAGCCATTGATTGAGGGTGGCGATACGCGCGTCGACTTCGCCGGTGCGCAGGTAGAGCTTGTTCTCGTTGACAAAGCCAACGGCGGGAATTTGTTGCTGCTTGAGCGTGGCGACAATGTGCGTGGTCATGTCCGTCAGCTCCTGGGCGGTCATGGACTGCGCGGCGCTGGCCGGGAGGTCGTCCATGGTGATGACCACGCGGCGTTCGGGAGGAGTTTGCGAACGTGCAATAGGAACGAAGATGAGAGCAAGCAAGGCGAATTTTGCGGCACGAGTCATGCGGTAACCTCCCGAAGTCAGTCTAGCTTTTCTGTGCTGAGAAATTGTAAACCGAAGGATGGCGCGGACAAGTGGCGATGAGGTTTTCGATTTCGTAGATGGGGCGGATGCCGCCACGGGCGCCGACGGCGGTGCAATTAAGGGCGGCTGCGGCGCAAGCAAACTCGAGTTGGCGCGGCGTGGACCAGTTTTGGAGAAGGGCGTAGATGAAAGCGGCGTGAAAAATGTCGCCGGCGCCGGTCGTGTCCGCAACGTGGACGTTGAAGGCGGGCGAATAAAAGAATTGGGAGCCGTCGAAGGCGAGGACGCCGTCGTGGCCGAGGGTCGCGGCGGTAAGTTTGTTGGCGAATTTTTTCTGGACGACTTGAATCGCTTTGGGGAGATCGGATTCAGCAGCGACGCGGCCGGGAATGTCGTTGCTGGCGATGAGGTAGTCGATGTTGGACAGAAGCGCGTCGATGCCGGGATAAAGGTCGTCCAGGTCGGCGATGACGGGAATTTTTGCGGCTCGGGCCCAACCGGCGGCGATGGATGCGGCGGCAGTATCGAGGCAATCAAGGAGAAGTGCGCTCGCGGAGGTAATCCATTCGCGCTGGAGTTCTGCGGGTTGGAGCGCCAGACGTTCATCGTGACGGCGGAGGACTGTACGTTCGCCGTCGGCGTCAATGAGAATGAAGGATTGGTGGCTGGGGCAACCCGGCTCGGTGAAGAGATGGGTTTCGACGCCGGCGCGTGCGAAGGCGGCGCGGTGAAGCTGCGCGGCATAATCGTCGCCGAATTTGCCGATGTAACGCGTGCGAAGGCCCCAGGTTTGGCAAGCGACCATGGCGCTGGCGACCTGTCCGCCGGGAAGGATGGAGGCGGATTCGAATTCGACTTTGGAGCCGCGCGCGGGATATTCGTGGAGGGGAATGAGCGTGTCGGTGGCATTGAGGCCGACTCCCACAACATCGATGTTGGGCCCGCCGGTCATTGGAAACGCGTGGTGCGCCAGAGGCGGAGGCCGCAGACGACGAGAAGAATTAGAGAAACGATGGAGAGAAGGATCGCAGGAGTCCAGCGGGCGGGAATGTCGGGAACTCGGGCGAAGGTACCGAGACAAATGAAGACGGCGGTGGCGAGTGCGACGAAGAGCCAATCTATGAGACCACGTGAGGGCGCTGCTTCGCCGGAGGATTGGCGGCCGTCCATGCGGGCTTCGACGAATTCAGGCGAGAGAGCGTAACGATCCGATTCGCGGAGGGCGGCGGCTTTCCAGTGCGCGCTCTCTTTCGGAGAAGCGCTGGAGAGTGCGATGGCGGCGACACCGAGAATCATGAGTAACGAGCCGCCGATGACTTGCGCGTAAGTTGTGGTGCTGCGGCCGTGAAGTTCGCCGAAGACGAGCACGCCCCAGAGCAGGCCCCAGAGTTGATTGGTGTTTGAAAGTGGAATGCCGCGGCTGATGCCCACGTATTTGGCGGCGTACTGCTGGAAGAGATCGCCAATGACCCAGATGAAGCCGCCGAGCATGAGCCAGAAGATGATGCCGCGCGCGGAGGAGAGTTGCGCGAAAAGATTGTGCGCGCCAAGTGTGCCTAAGGAGAGCGCGGACATCATGCCGAGTTCACCGATGGTGAAGAACGTGACGAAGCTAAGCGGGTTCATCCCAGAAAGATAGGCTTTGCGATAGGGGATGTACATCGTGCCCCAGAGGACGCCGGCCCCGAGGGCGGCGAGAACGCCGTGCGTGGGACTGCCGCCGGGAGTGTGCGAGCCGGAGGAGGCGATGGCGAGAACAGCAGCGCCGATACACATGACGAGCGTGCCGCCGAGAACGCCGAGCCAGCGGCCGAGGCCTGCGCCACGGAGTTCGTTGAAGAAGAGAAATCCCCAGAGGATGCCGAGGAGCGAATTCGAATTCCAGAGAGGAAACGCGATGCTCAGACCGATGTCGCGGATGGCGTAGACCGTAAGCGTATTGGCGACGGCCCAGAGACAGCCCGCGAGGATTGCCCAGAGGACGAGATGCGGAGCGCGGCGAGCGTCGGCTCGGATGGAACTGGCGCCAAGGATGAGAGCGGGAAGACTCCAGCGCGCGAGAAAAACACCCACGACCATGACAAGCGAGATGACCATCGGCGAAAGGCCGAGCGTGACGAGTTTGGTGGGTGCTTCCGCAGCGCCTAGCCAGGCTCCGGCGGTGAGTCCGGAGAAGATTCCGAGGAGTTGCAGAGAGCGGAAACGAGAGGAAAGTTTTGCTTCAGCGGAGATCGCGGCGACGGGCATTGTTACCGGATCCACTCTAGGAGCAGAAGACCGGCAAGGAGAACGGCGACGGGGACCCAGAATTGCACGTCGGTAAAAATGTTGGCCAGGCGATTGGACGGCGGCCGAGAGACGATGGGACCGTCTGTCACGAGTTCCCTTTCGAAAGAGAAAGATTCATTTGCGGGAAAAGATAGCAGAGACGAGGCGGAAAAACACCTGTTGCGGCGCAAAAAAGTCCCACGCGTCTGCGGAGAAACTCGCCAGCCGGCGCGCTTCCAGGGTACACCGGCGCTACGAAAAGGCTACTTCTTGAAGAGATTATCGAACGCTTGGCGCGCGTCGAGCGGACGCGACGGAGCAGCGGCCTCGGCGATGGCGGCTTGCTGTGCGGGCTGCGAATAGGTGGTTGGCGCGGTATCTTTTTCCACCGTGGTGCGAAATTCGTAAAAGGTGCAGGTGTTCTTGCCGTCCTTGGGCGAAATGCGCTCGGGGACCGGCTGCGTACATTCGAATTGCGCGCCGGAATCGAAGAAGCGGCATTGCTTGCAGCAGTGAAGTTCGAGCTGGCACTTGGGGCATTGGCCGTTGGGATCGAAGCCGGGGGTGAGGACGGCGCCGCAGTTGGAGCAGCGCGCGCGGGTAACGGTGCCGACCATGCGCGGGGTGCGCGGGCCTAAGTGATCGTTCTGGCCGCGCGGGCCTCCCTGCGGGGGCTTCTTCTCGTGACGATGTTCCTTCTTGTCCTGCTTTTCGGCATCGCGATAGCCGCGATGGCCATACTTACGGTCCACGTACGCCTCCGTCTTACCGTCCGGGCGGGCGGCAACTGCAAACGCTCAAATTAATGGGCAAACGCAACACACCCTGGTTAGTATCCAATCGGATTGCTACACTCGGCGCGGCAAGCGACTTCCAAGGGGTTTCGGAAAGGAATTGCCAACAGCCAAGAGCAGGAGATGAGACAACATTGTTTGTAGCGCTATGGGAGTTCGAAGTCAAGCCGGGATGTGAGGAAAAGTTTGAGAAGGTATATGGGGTGGAGGGGGCGTGGGCCCGATTGTTTGGGCAGGATGCGGCGTATCGTGGGACGCGGCTGGTGAAGGATGTGGAGCGGGAGCGCGTTTATTTGACGCTGGATTTTTGGGAGACGCGGGAAGCGTATGAACGATTTAAGAAAGAGAATGCGGCGGAATATGAGCGGATTGATCGCGAGTACGAGGGGATGGCGGTGAGCGAAGACCGCCTCGGCGAATATCAAGATTGATCCCTCAGCAAAAGACGACGAAGCAATGCTCAACGGGAAGGCGATGGCCGGAGTTCAGTCACTAACCTTCCGCTGCGTGTTGAAGACCCAACCACGTGTGGCTCGAATCTAGGGATGTAGCAATTTTCAACTTGAAAGCTTGTTACGAATCCCGAGAATCCTGATCTTTCGCCTACCGTGTCCCAATCGCGGGCGATCTGGCACGCGTAGTCCTGTTAGGACGGGGTAGAAAATCGGCTGTTGTGGCAAATGTGGTGGGAATCGCAGCATCCGGCTGTCCCATATCAGCGAGAGTTCATACAACCCAACTGGACGGAAAAGTGTCGTCGACATGAGCAATCTAGGGTCATATCACGGCTCCTGCCGAGCGCCGGTTAGATGAAAAGGCGCGAGAGTCCGGTGGGAGCGAGGTCGGGCTGTAGGACTTTGGCGGGGGAGCCGGCAGAGCGGAGGACGGCTTCGGCGGCGAGGTAGCCGCTGCGGACGGCGCCTTCCATGGTGGCGGGCCAGCCGGTGGCGGTCCAATCGCCGGCGACAAAGAGGCCGGGCGTGTTCGTCGTTTGCGCGGGGCGGAAACGGTCGACGCCGGGTTCGGGAGAAAAAGTGGCACTCGCTTCTTTGATGACAGTGGCTTTGACCAGTTGAGCTTGGCGAGCGGCGGGAAGGGCCTGGCGAATTTCCTTCAGGCAGAGTTCGATAATTTCTTCGCGGGATTTCTTTAGCAGATCGTACGAGGCGCTGATGACGAGCTGAAGATATTGTTTCGCGGCGGCGACGGGCGCATCGGACTGGTCCGTGTAGAGCGCGGTCTTGTTGAAGACCCACTGGACGTTGGTGTCGAGCAGCGTGATGAAGGGTTCGGACGTCACGGGGCGGTCGAACCAAAAGTGGACGCCGGTGATTGGCGAAACTTTAATCTTTTCGAGCGAGGCGAGCTCGGGATTGACGGACTTGATTTCCGGCGGGAGCAAGTTCGCCAGCGCGGTGTGCGGCAGGGCGAAGACGTAGGCGTCGGCGGATTCTTCGCGGCCATTGTCGAACTGTACTGCGGCGATGGCGCCGTTTTCGACGCGAACGCCGCGGGCGGGAGCTCGCAACATCACTTCCCCGCCCTTTTGTTCGATGGCGATGCGGCAACCGTCGTAGAGTTCGGCGAGCGGGACGGCGGGCACGCCCATGCGGTAGCCGGTGCGATTCGAAAGGAACGCTTTCCAGAAGACATCAATGCCGAAGCGGGCGTCGGTGCGGTCAAGCTCTTCATCTAGCGCGCTGACGAGGACGACTCGCCAGAAACGTTCGATGGCACGCGGGGTCTGCTTCTGACGCTTGAGCCAATCGAGCATGGACATTCCCGCCGGCGTGTCCACTTCTTTCGGTTTTCCGGCGGTGAAGAGAATTCGCATCATCGCGCGGGCAATCGAGAGCTTGTCGGCGAGTGAGAGCGGCGCAAACGTGGCGAACGAGCCCGTCATGTGAAACGGGGCGGGGAGAATGCCGGCTTGCATGGCGCCGCTGCGGCCTTGCGGGTCGAGAAAAAAGAGACGGTCGAAGAACTTCACTTTGTTCGCGGAGCCGACGCGGCGGTAAAAATCGTCGAGATTGGTGCAGCAGCCGAGCGTGACGTGCTGGCAATTGTCCACGTGTTCGCCGCTCGGGAGAACGTAGGAAGTGGCGCGGCCGCCGAGGTAGGGCCGCAGCTCAAAAAGTTTTACCCGCCAGCCGGACTCAGCCAGCGCGACGCCGGTCGCCAGACCCGCCAGCCCGCCGCCGATCACGATCACGTTTTTCGAGGACATTTTCCCTTGTGTGGCGTCCGAATCGAGCGCGGGCGATGGAAAGAATTTTCTCCGGCTTCGAGAGGCGGACGCGTTCGCCGAGGACGGCAAAATCTTGCGATTCGATGCGCGCGAGGAGCGCGGAGTACGTGTGGACGAGGAGCCAGAGCGTGCCGCGGCTGTCGTCGTCTATCAGGTCGAGGAGCTCGGCGCCCTCCTCATAATTTTGCCAGGCGCGTTCGGCTTCGAAGCGAAGAAGCTCGCGGACGCCGAGGGTGGCTTCGTCGCGGCCAAAATCTTCGGGGCTGACGTTATAGCGCGAGAGGTCTTCGTCAGGGATGTAGACGCGGCCGAGCGAGTAATCTTCGTGAACGTCGCGAATGATATTGGTGAGCTGAAAGGCCAAGCCGAGTTTTTCGGCCAGGTCGAGTGCGCGGGGATCCTTGAAGCCGAAGATATGCGTGCAGGTAAGGCCGACCGTGCCGGCGACGCGATAGCAATATTCGCGGAGGCGATCGAAGGTCGGGTAGGTCTGGATCGTGAGATCCATCTCCGCGCCGGAGATGAGGTCGTGCAGATAGCGCGCGGGCATTTTGTAGCGGCGCATCGTGTCCACGAGGGCGGGAAGGACTTCATCAGCACCTTCAAGGTCGCCCGCCGGAATCTGACGCGCGGCATTGCCATCGAAAATTTGCGTTTGGCCGGTGACGGCTTCGTCGAAAGCCGCCCGCCAACGAGCGAGGCCGCGCTGCTTCGTAGCAACTTCGGTGCCTTGGTCGGAGACGTCGTCAATGAGGCGCATGAAGGCGTAGAGCGCGACGATGCCGTCCCGTTTTGGCTTGGGCAGAAGGAAAAAGGCGGGATAGAAACTGCTGTGGGCAGAGCGGGCGATTTGGTGGCAGGCGGCGTAGGACGATTCAACATCGAGGCCGAACCCAGCCTCGGACACGGCATGCAGCTCGGTCACCGGCGGCCGCTGTGCGCGGCGGCGAGAAAAAACATGGTTCAGCAACACACGGCCAAGCAGGCGGGCCTGTTTGCCCTTGCCGATCGACGGGCGGTGATTCAACGTGTCGTAGCCCATCACCTCAATCGCATCGAGGACGGCAATTCCGCCGCGGCTGAACATCTCGAGGTCGATGCTGAGGCGACCGTCGACCATTTTGGAGAGCGGATAGCCTTCGGCAAAAAGCTGGCGCGTGCGGGCGATTAAGTCTTTCATCAAAGCAGCGTAGTGATCGCTGAACTGGCGATTGACGATTTCGCTTTCATTTACACCGTGTTGGGCCGCGGCGTCGAGCGGGATGTAAATGCGGCCTTTTTCCAAGTCGCGGGAAACGTCCTGCCAGAAATTGGCGAGCTGAAGCGCGGTGCAGGTTGCGTCAGAGAGACGTTGGCGTTCGCCATCGCGGTAGCCACAAAGATAAAGGACGAGCCGACCGACTGGATTGGCGGAATAGAGGCAGTAACCGATCATCGCGTCCCAAGTCTGGTAACGCTTTGTGTTCTGATCCTGGCGAAACGCCTTCAGTAAATCTGCGAAAGGCTGCTTGGGAATATTTTTCTCGAGGATCGTCTGCCGCAACGCGACGAAGATTGGATGCGATGGCTTGCCTTCATAGCAGAGATCGAGTTCGCAGCCCCACCAGTCTAGAAGTTCCAAGGCGCGCCCAGTGTCCGGAATTTCGTCGCCGAGATCATCGGCCCAGCGGCAATACGCGTAGACGTTGTAAAAATGCTGATGCAATTCCTTCGGCAGCAGCCACGAAACGACGTTGAAATTCTCGTAGTGATGCGTGGCGAGCCATTTGGTGAACTGCTGGGCAGCCGCCGGCGAGCAACCCGCGGCGGGCGCGTTCGCAGCGATTTTGAGTTCACCGGGACTCAGCATTGGAAAAGGATATCGCGGTCTGACGAAAAATGCAGTTTAGTGAAACAGGTTTTCGACAAGAAATTATGGCCGGACGGCGACCTTGATTTCGCCGCTGCGGGCTTTCATGCGTTCGAAAGCTTGCGGCAGATCGTTCAGGCTGATCTCTTCGGTGACGAAATCCTGCGCGGAAATGTCGCCGCGCTTGACAGCTTCGAGTGCTTCACGAATGAAACGCGGCGTGTGATGAAACGGCGAGATGACACGAATCTCCGAATAATGAATTTGCGCCGGCTCGATTTCGACTTTTGTGCCGCTGGGCAAGCCGCTGAAGAAATTGACGACACCGCCGCGGCGGACTATGGAAAGAGCCAATTCCCATGCGGCTGGATTGCCGGCCGCTTCGACGACGGCATCGGCACCGCGCGTTTCATCGGTGAGAGCTTTGACGGCAGCAGCAACGTCTTTCGTTTCCGTGACATTGATCGTGGCGACCGCGCCGAGACGGCGCGCGACTTCGAGCGGCGCAGGGCGACGGGCCAGCGCGATAACGCGAATGCCGCGGCGCGTCAGCATGCGGACGAATTTCAGGCCTATCGGGCCGCAGCCGATGACGACGGCGGTGTCGCCGGTGCGCAATTCCATTTCGTGAATGCCGCGGAGGACGCACGCCAGAGGTTCAACGAGCGCGGCGCTTTGGTCGTCCACGCTATGCGGCACTTCCAGCATGTTCTCCATTACGATGCGGCCGGGAATGCGCATGTACTCGGCGTATGCACCGTTATTGAACAGAAGGTCGTCGCAAAGATTTTCCTGGCCACGGCGGCAGTGGTAGCAGCGCAAACAAGGCGCCGAATTGGCGGCGATGACGCGTGTGCCGAGACGCCATTTTTGATCGACGCGTTTGCCAACGGCAACGATATCACCCACAACTTCGTGACCGAACACCGCGGGAGGCTGAATCATCTTCGCGTGATAGCCGCGCTTCCAAACTTTCAGGTCGGTGCCGTCGGTGAGGGCAAGGCGGACACGGAGCAAAACCTCGTCGGCGGCGACGCTGGGCACATCCACCTGCTCGATGCGGAGATCTTCGCTGCCATATAGAACGGCCGCGGTCATTTTCTGCGGCAGAACGCGCCGCGCTATCGCGACGACTTCGTCGATCGCAGCTTCGATCTTCTTTTGCGTTGAACTCTTCATGCGTGTGTTATCAAAATTTTCAGCGACTGCGCCGTAGGACGAGCCGCCAGCTCGAGCGCTTCCTGAATATTATCCAGCGGAAAACGGTGGGTAACGATATCCATGACGGGGAGTTTCTTCTGCAGCACCAGAGCTGCGGCTTCTTCCTGAATGTCCACCGCCGCACTGTAACTGCCCAGAATTTCCTTCTCGTCGATGCCTACCGCCGCCGCGGGAAATTCAATCCGTGTAACCGGATCGTTTGCTGCGAATAGAAGTACTCTTCCACCGGGTCTGGCCGCCGCGAGAGATTCTGCAACAACAGCTGGATGCGCTACGGCGACCAAAACGGCATCCACACCGCGGCCCTCCGTCCGGGCCTTAACCTGTTCGTTAAGCTTACCACTGGTGGGGTCAAAAGACTCCCTCGCTCCTAAAGTAAGGCTTTTTGCGCGGCGTTCGGCCATGGGGTCGCTGGTGATTAGATGCGCGCCGAAGAGTTTTGCGACCATCAGAAGTTGCAGGCCGATGGGGCCGCAACCGGCTACGAGAACGTTTTCGCCGGGAACGATGCGGGCTTTCTGCACGGCTTTATAAATCGTGTTGATTGGCTCGATGAAGGTGGCTTCGTCGAAGCTGACGTTGTCGGGCAAAGGGACGACGCCGCGTTCCGCAACCCAGGGCATCGCCTTGACGTATTCGGCAAAACCCCCGCCATTGGGAGTGAAACCCGCCGTGAGACCCGTGGTCTTGTACTGCTTGCATTGGGAGAAAGACCGTCGTTCGCAGTAAAAACAGGCGCCGCAAGGAATGTGATGGAAGCTCATCACCCGCTCGCCGGGCTTGAATTTTCTAACACCAGGGCCGACGGCGACAACCGTGCCAGCTAGTTCGTGGCCGAAGATTTGCGGCGGTTCAACATATCGCTGGAAGATTTTCTTGATGTCCGTGCCGCAGACGCCGCAGGCGGCGACTTTGATGAGAAGCTCACGTTCGCCCACTTCTGGTACGGGAACATCTTCGACGTGAACGATTCCCTTTTCACGGTAGACGCCGGCGCGCATGGTTTTGGGGATCGGGCCGAGGGCGCGCAGAGACTGTGCCAGGGTCGTTACCATATTTAACGGGCCGCCACTTCTTCGAGATTTTCGCCCTCGGGATACCATCCGTGCGTGAAAAAAGAAATTTTCTTAATGTAGGCCTCAAGAAACACCGCAAGCGCTTCGGCGGCGGTTCGGCTGTCGCGGCCCAACCGAATGAGGGCGGGTAGAAGGTACGGATACTTCGTCAAGTAACGCACGACGCGACCTATCTTTACTTGCCCTTTTTTCGTCATCGTTAGTTCCACGTCTTGAGGTAGTTCTCCGTCATGCCCGTCGGAGATTACTCTGATTGCGACGACTGGCCGTCCAATTTCGTGCGCTGCCGAAAATACTCCAAACGATTCCATGTCCACAAACTCGGCAAATGGCGCCAGACCCGATTTTTCGTCTTTTGTTCTGACAACATGATCAGCCGTCAGCAACATTTTTGCGAACACCGCCCCATCCTGTTCGGCATACCGTGCGAGATTTCGATTCGATTGCAGGATTTTTGATTTGCCCAAGAATTGAACCGCTTCAGCAGCCAGAATGTCTCCCACTTCGAATTTCGGACGAAGGGATCCGGCGAAACCCGACGCGATGCAAAAATCGTGTTCTTTCGAAAGGACGCTTCGAGTGCCAGCCGCAGCGCTCTCCAGTCCCATCCCGGTAACGACAAAATCTACCGAGGCGCGGCCAATCTTTGCTTCGTGTACGACGAAGTCTGCGATTTTGCGTTGCTTCAAATTGCGAACCCTCCGCCAGGGAGCGAATTCGGCTTCGACGGCGAAGGTGACGAGGATTCGCATATCAGGCGGCTCGCGCGGCGGTAATCTTTTTGGCGCGGCGCGGCGAGACGTAACCGCTGTCCGCGTACCAACGGACGGCGCGTTCTAATGCCGCGGCGACCGAGCCCGGTTTGAAGCCGAGCTCTTTTTGCGCGCGGCCAGCATTCACGAACATCATGTGTTGCGCGATTCTTACGCCTTCCACGGGAATGCCCGGTTCGCGACCGAGCAATCGCGAAAATATCGTATTGGCATAGGCTACACCCAATGCGAGGCCGTGCGGAATTTTCAGTTTCGGCGCGGAAAGGCCGGTAATCTTCGCCAAGGTATCGAGCATCTCTTTCAACGTCAGGTTTTCCGCGCCGAGTAAGTAACGCTCTCCGATCCTGCCTTTGTCCGAAATGAGAAGGTGCCCCGCGGCACAGTCTTCCACGCCGACGAAGTTCAGTCCGGTTTCGACGTAGCCGGGCATTTTTCCGTTCAGAAAATCGAGAATGATTTTTCCGGTCGGCGTCGGCTTCCAGTCCCAGGGACCGACCGGCGTTGTAGGCATGGCGACCGTTGCCGGAAATCCTTGTTTCGCGGAATCAAGAACCAGGCGTTCGGCTTGCCACTTGGAGCGCTTGTAGTGGCCGACCATCTCTTCGAGCTTGGCATCCGTAAATTCGCTGGGATGCTCGGGGCGGTCAACCGCAATCGTTGCGACAGTGCTTGTGTAAATGAATTGCGAAACACCTGCGCGCTTGGCAGCCTCGAGAAGATTCCTGGTGCCGCCGACATTCGAATCGTAAATGTCCTGTTTGCGTTTGGCCCACAAGCGATAATCGGCGGCGACGTGAAACACGCGCGTGACGCCGGTAAGAGCGCGTTCGAGTGAAGCCGAATCGCGCAAGTCGCCGGTGACGTATTCGAGCGGCAAATCGGCAATCGCGCGGTTGTTACTCGACGCGCGCAGAAGAACGCGCACGTTCTCGCCGCGTTCGACCAGTTGACGCGTGACGTGGCTACCTAGAAAACCCGAGGCGCCTGTGACGAGCGTCGTCATGCTCAGTCGCCTTCCTCGTACGCGCCCTTGCCCGTTGCGGAAACTTTTTGCTGCGCGCGCGCACCGGCCTCCGCAGCATAGGATGCTTCTAGAATCCGCGAAAAATTCTCCCAGCGTCCGCAGCGAATCATCGCCCGAACGTCTTCGACGGTCTCCGCAAGCGCTGCATGACCCGGCGCCAGTGATCGGCCGCGAGAAGTCGCGATAAAACCGTCGACATCGTGCTTATCGAGAAGTTCGATCTGCTCTCCGATTTCGCAGGCATCGGTTTCGGGAGTGACCGTGAAATGAGCGGCTACCAGAAATCCAGAAAGCTTCGCGGCGCGGATTCCTTCGAGCGAACGGCGAAAAGCGTCGGAGCGGCCGAACCTTCGATTATGTGCTTCTTCACGGCCGGCAAATTCCAACGTCAGAAAAAACCGGGAGTCCGGACGAAAAGCGTGAATGCGCTGGCGCAGGTTGTAACCGTCCGAGTACAGGAAAACGTGGCGTTCAGCTCGCACGAGATCTCTCGTGATGCGGCCAATTTCTGGATGGTCGAGCGATTCAGTGCCGGCAAGCCAGATCACGGGAGCTGCTGTAGTCGCCGCAAGCGCAGCTTCGTTTTCGCCCGGAAGTAAATGGAGAATCACCCGCGACCCGATTGACCCGGCGAAGAAACTGGAAACTTTCGTTTTGAATAGCGCGGCGCTAAGCCGTAAGGGAAACCGCATTCGTATCTCTTAAAAACCGCTGCGCATGCGGAAATCTTCCGGGCGGAACATCGTGGCGCGAAATTCTTCGGCGTTGTGCGCCTGATTGTGGAATCGCGCCAGGGCATATACAGGAAACGAATTCCGGTAGAGGTGATACTTCAAATAGAAAACGCACGGAAAACCCGTGCCAGTGAAATCGGATTCGTCCCACGAACCGTCTTCGTTCTGCCGCTGCACCAGCCATGCCGCCGCTTTCGCAATCGCCGGATCGCCAGGATCCGCCGCGGCCATCAAGCCAATCAAACCCCAGGCCGTTTGCGAAGGCGTGCTATTTCCCTGCCCTTTCGTCGCCGGTTCGTCGTAGCTGCGGAGCGACTCGCCGAAGCTGCCGTCGGTCTTTTGCACCGCCTTCAGCCAATTCACCGCGCACTTACAATATTCCTTCGCGTTAAGCGAAACGGTCTCGAGTGCGCGCAGCACACCGCTCGTCCCATACACGTAGTTCACACCCCAGCGCCCGAACCAAGCGCCGTCCTCGCACTGATCTTTCACAAGGAACTTCACGCCGCGCTGAATCGCGGAGTGATCGCCCGGCCAGCCGAATCGGCCAAGACATTCCATCACGCGGGCCGTCACGTCCGCGGTCGAAGGGTCTATCATCGCGTTATGGTCGGCGAAGGGAATATTGCAAAGGAACTTGCTGTCGTTGTCGCGGTCAAATGCCGCCCAGCCGCCGTCGCGGTTCTGCATACTGAGCAGCCACTGCACGCCGCGGCGCATCGCAGACTCAAGGCGCGCTTCATCCGGAAACCTTACGCGCTGGAGAGCCATGAGAATGAACGCGGTATCATCGACGTCCGGATAGTGATCGTTGCGAAATTCAAATGCCCAGCCGCCCGGCTCTGCGTCTTTATTCTTGACCTGCCAATCGCCGCCGCCAAGAATCTGCTTGGACAAAATCCATTCCGTGGCCTTCACGAGCGAAGGATGATCCGGAGCGACGCCGGCCTCTTCGAGCGCGACCATGGCGATGCATGTATCCCAAATTGGTGAAACGCAGGGCTGCATCCGAATCGTGTCTTCTTCTTCGATTTCGAATTTCGAAAATTCTTTGATCTCTCGCCACGTAAGCGGATCTTCCGGCGCATGGCCGAGCGCAATCAACGCGAAAATCGAATTCATCATCGCCGGATAGATGGCTGCCACGCCTTCCGAGCGCTCCATATGCTTAACCATCCACTGCTTCGCTTCCCGCAGCGCGCGCTGCCGCAGCGGCTTCCATGGCAATTTCTCATAGAGTTTGAACCCACGGTCCAACGCCAGGAAAAAATTCTTCCAGGAAACAAGGCGGTCGCTCCAATCAAATGCCGCCGTCTTGTGCGATGGGTCCTGGAACAATTCATCGACGTGCGCGCTTTCCGGAACCCGCCAGTTCGGGCGCAACGCGGACAGGATCGCCATCGGAATCACGATGCCGCGCGTCCACGACGACATCTCGTAGATGTTCATGGCGAACCAATTCGGAAGCAGCATCATTTCCGGAGGAATCGCAGGAACGAGTTCCCAGCTGACCGCGCCAACCAGCGCAAGATAAAACCGGACATAAGAATTGGAACGCTCAAGACCACCCAAGCGATGAACCACGTTGCGGGCTTTGGCCAGGTGCGTCGCCTCGGCCGAATCTCCGGCGAGCTTCAGCGCAAAATAGGCTTTGCAAGTCGCGTTGAGTTCGGAGGGTCCGCCGGGATAGATGTTCCAACCGCCATCGGGAAGCTGTTTGCTACGGACATAATTTGCGAGTTTTGCGATGCGTTCGGGATCGGCTTTGCCGATGACGTTTAGAAAGTAGATGTAGTCGGACTCAAGCGTCGAATCGGCCTCAAGTTCACCGACCCAGTAGCCCTCGTCGGCTTGCAGCGCAATCAAATGCTCGGCGCCGCGCTCAATCGAATCAGGGAGTTTTTCCGCCCATTCCTGCTGACGCCACGGCAGAGGCGCCGGAGCGGCCGGAAACTCTTCTCCTATGCGAACAACCGATGCCATGCGCTCCCCCAGAGCTTACTGCTGTTAAGCGCCGGACGCCCCCGGCGAAAAGCCCTCTTAACCCACTTGTTTACAGATACATAGAAGTGAGCCAGGGAGCCCTAATCAGAACACAATCGGGCTATGCAAATTATCGCCGCCTTTGCGGATACGGTCAATCCTCAAGATTTGCTTGTGCGACGCAAAAGTTTAGATGCGCACGCCAGCCTGGCGGGTCAGCGCATCCCGGACCAAAGACAGGAGTGGCTGAGGCAGCGGCTCTCCCTCCTCTTGCAAGAACGCGGGTCTGGCTCGGAATAGTTTCGCCGAGGCTTGTGGCCAGGCGGCCGCCGCAACGACTAACTCATGGCGCAGTACGAACGCGTCCGCACGATCAAGCGCCGTCTTGGCACTTGGTTTGAAATCTTCTCTTCGCGGGTCCAGAACGGCGAGATAAAGCGAAGGTTTCAGAAATTGTAATAGCGCGTTACTCTCAACGATAACGTTTAGGGGTCCTTCAGCGGCGGCTGTTGCAAGCGAATTCAACGATTCGCGCAATACCGGCAGCCCTTCAGCGAGGAATCCCTGCTTCGTGCGCAGCCAAAACGCCCGCTGCGCCCCGGCAGCCAGAAACCGCGCGCTGTCGGTTCCACTCGTGGCGCTCTCTTCCCAACTAAAGGCGCTGGCGTGTTCGTCTGGCGCGCAGCCACAGTGCTCGCCGTTCTGCGCGCAGACTCCATGCCCGTACTGCGTGATTTTCCCCGCGATGAAGTTCGCGTCGGGCAAGGCCGCTACCAGATCGCACACAAGTTGCGTCTTGCCGATGCTGCGCGTGTGGCCGCCAACTACCATCAGCCGGTAAGCAGTAGCTTGCGCCTGTTCAGCCTTTGCCAAGTTTTGCCTCAAGCTCTTTGATGCGTTCGGCCAACTCCGGGAGTCGCGCGTACCAAACATAAATCTCTTTGAATTTGCCTATCTCGCGCGCTGGTGTGCCCCACACCGTTTGCCCGCCGCGAATCGTTTTTCCAGTGGGAATTCCCGCTTGCGCACCTGCCACGGAGCCACTCTCCAGCGTGCAATGATCCGCGATGCCCACTTGTCCGCCAACGACGACGTGATCGCCAATTGTGCTGGAACCGGAAACGCCAGTTTGCGCTGCAATCACCGTGTGCGCCCCAATTTTTACGTTGTGCCCCACGTGCACCAGATTGTCCAACTTCACGCCTTCCGCGATACGCGTGTCGTCGAGTGACCCACGGTCAATTGTCGCGTTCGCCCCGATCTCAACGTCATCGCCAATCTCCACGATCCCAGCCTGCGGAAATTTTAAGTATCTCCCTCCGCCATGTGCGTAGCCGAATCCATCCGCGCCGATCACGGCCCCGGAATGAATTTCCACGCGATGACCGACGCGGACTCCGGAATAGAGCGTCACGCGCGGATGAAAACGGCAATTGTCACCAATCCAGCACGCGGCGCCAATCACGCTGTGCGCGCCAATTTCAGTTCCTTCTCCGACATGCGTATCTTCACCAATCACTGCATAGGCCCCGATGGAAACCGTCGGATGAACCCGCGCTAGGGGCGCGATGATCGCCGTCGGGTGCACTCCGCGCGCGATCGGCACGCGTTCACGCAAGATCGCCGCGGCCTTCGCAAAGGCATACTTGGCGTTTTTTGCGCGAAGGACGGTTTTGCCGGAAAGTGTGATTCCCTCGGCCGCCACGGCTGCACGCGCGGCGCTCGTAATCGCGCGCTCTGCATGTTTCGCCGATTCCACGTAGATCAGGTCGCGCGCACCGGCGCGTTCCGGTGCCGCGACGTTCTGCAGCTCCACGCCGCCTTCTCCTTCCAGTTCAACGCCAAGTAGCTCAGCAAGTTCCTTTGCAGTTCGCGTCATCGCAGTCCTCACAAAAAATCGTACAACGGCGGCTCACCCTTGGGCCGCGTCTTCCACCGCGCGTGTATCCAAACCCATTGCTCGGGAAATTTACGGATGATGTTTTCAGTGATTCTGGCAAATCGCTCTGTATTCTCCACGACGTCCCGTTCGGTGTCGCCCGTCTCAACGACCTCAACCGCCGGCTCAAATCGCAATTTGTATTTCTCAGTCGCGACGTCCCAATACGCGTAACCTGGCACGACTGTCGCCCCCGTGTGCAAAGCCAGCCGAGCGATGCCTGTTGTCGTGCAAGCGGTTCTGCCAAAGAATTCGACGAACGCGCCTTCTTCCGGCAGTGTGTTCTGATCGGCGAGTATCCCGACAATTCCTCCGCCCTGCAGCGTCTTCAGCGCCGCCCGCGCCGATTCATTCTTGTAAATTGGCTGATTCCCGCTGAGGCAACGATAGCGATTAACAAACGCATCGAGTTTCGCATTGTCAATCGGCCGCGCAAGAAAGCGCATCGGGTATCCATAAACCGCATGTGCGAACGAAGAAAGCTCCCACGCACCGATATGCCCGGTAAGAATCAACGCGCCTTTTCCCTTGCGCTGCGCTTCCAGAAAATTCTCGTGACCTTCGATTTCGATCACCCGCACGATGTTCGCCTGGTTGTATTTCGGGAATCGCGCGAATTCGACAGCCTGCCACGCAAGGTACCGCGTCATTTGTTGCAGCGTTTCGTTCCGCCGCGCATCAGTCCAGTCCGGAAATGCCAGCCGAAGATTGAACATCGCGATCTTGCGCAAACGCGGGAGCAATGCCAGAAGAACGCGCACCGTGGCCGTCGCGATTCCGCGCGCCAGCGGTCGCGGTAACGTCCCGATGAATTTAACGAGCAGCCACGCAAGGGCAAATCCCGGCCATTCCTTCATCGTGTGCCATTATGCTAGAAGTGTACGACCGAAAGTAAGCTGCGAGAGATTCAAACGACACCGCGAAATGACCGAAGCCGACTCTTCACTGAACGAAAAATCTGGCCAAAGCGTACCTGCGCGAATTGGCTGGGGCGCGCTGATCGTTGTTACGGTCGCGGTCTGCTATTTCAGCAATCTCGGCGCGATCGGTTTCGTTGGCCCTGATGAGCCGCGTTACGCGTGGATCGCACGCGACATGGCGGAGAGCGGCGACTGGGTCACGCCTCGCCTCTATGGAAAGCCATGGTTCGAAAAGCCAGTCCTTTATTACTGGATGGCCGCAGCAACCTTCAAACTTTTCGGCGTAAGCGAAGCTGCCGCGCGATTGCCGAGCGCGCTTTGCGCGTTGTTCGCAACGCTGTCGCTCGCGTGGCTCGCCTGGCGCGTCTATGGCGAAGAAACGGCGCGATGGCTCTTGCTGCTTCTTCCGACAAGCGTCGGTATGATTGGCTTTTCGCACGCCGCCGCAACGGACATGCCATTCAGCGGCCTGCTCACCGTCGCGCTGGTCTGCGCCGCTGTCGCCCTTGGGCTCGCACGCAATGAAAGCACACCAGTACTTCCACGCACACCCTGGCTCGCTCTGATCCTCTTGGGATTTTTTCTTGGCCTTGCCGTTCTCGCCAAAGGCCCAGCCGCAATCATTCTCGCCGGCGGCGCTGTCCTATTCTGGGCGCTCATCACGAAACGCTGGCGCGATGCGTTTCGTCTGCTTCATCCCGCCGCGATTGTTTCGTTCTGCGCCAGCGCCCTGCCCTGGTACATCCTTTGCGCGCGCCGCAATTCTGACTTCTTCCGCGTCTTCATCATCGAACACAATTTCAAGCGCTACCTCACGCCGGAATTCCAGCACATTCAGCCGTTCTGGTATTACGCTCCTGTCCTCGTTGTGGCTACACTACCTTGGACCGCGGTTCTTTTTTGGGCGTTGCACTCAAGCGCCAAGAAATTCAGGCAGTCGCGCGCAATCGATCCCTTAGTGCTTCTCTTCTGGCTGATGTCTTTGTTTTGCATCTTGTTTTTCTCGACGTCGAAGTCCAAACTGCCCGGCTACATCCTCCCGGCAATTCCCGCGGCTGGATTCGTGATGAGTGTTTGCCTCGGGGCCGCACAGAGAGATGACAGAAAGCGATTACTTTGGTATGCCGGCGCCAGTGCAGGGATCCTCTTTCTTGGGGGAATGGCGCTCGATCCAAATTACACATTTCGATTACCGAAAGTAGAGCCGGTAGTACAAACGCTGATTGCGTTTTTTGTGTTGTTTCTGTCCATGCCTATCGTCACCCTCGCGAGCTGGCTGGCCGCGAAGCGGCGCTTCAAGGCATCCGCGTGGGCGCAGGTTCCCGCCGCAATCTGGCTTTGCGGCGGGCTCTTATTTCCTCTCCGTTCGATGTTAGGTGAACTTGATCCAGGCCTTTCCGCTCGGTCTGCGGCAGAGAACGTTGAACGAATACAGACACCCGACTCTGACATGGTGTTTTTTGGCATGCAGAGGAGTAAGGCCTACCAATTTAACTTTTATCTGCGGCGCGAAGTGCACGAGGTTAAACCCGGACAGCCGCTTCCTAAATTCTTGCTGACGGATTCGCACGGTTTTGAAGAGTTGCGCAAATCTGGCGTGCCAATCGCGCGGGTGAGGTTTCTCGGACCCGCAGCATTCGACAGCACATGTTTGGTGGAAGTTGCCGAGCCGAAATTAGCGCCCGGCCCCGCCAGCAGCGGGCAGCCGCGTTAGGAAGAACGTCACAACCCGATTCTCGTAAGCCCGCTTGTCTTCATCGCCCATCCCCGCAAAGTTTCCGTGTGGAATCACCGCCTGCTCGCGCGGCTCCGGCGACTTCATGTACATCTGCCTCGTCAAGTCGGCAAGTTCCGGCTGATCGGCAGCCTCGATAAACAATTTCGGTACTCCAGCCAGCGCGCTTAGACGCTTCGACAATGGCGGATCTTGCTTATGCTGATAGTTGAGCCAGTCAAAACTCAATTCCGCCGACCGCACCATAAAGGGAAATGACGCTAGGCCGGTATTTTCTACTTCGACTTTCACCATCTGCTTCGGCTCGTCGTAGACCGAATCCAGCACCAGCGCGCGAACTCGCTTGTCGGTTTCCGCTTCGCGCATCGCCGCATAGGCGCCCAGGTTGTAGCCCCAAAGTCCGAAACTCGCCGGGTCCACATCGTTCCGCGCAGCCAACGTATTGATCGCCGCGCGCAATTCATCCGCTTCCTTATAGCCAAACGTTGTCATTCCGGCGTTTGCACCATGCGCGGCAAAATCAAAAACGAAAACGTTGTACTGGTGATCCTGCAACGCGGAAACCAGTGTCAGCAATTCGCTGCGGCTCGATTCATACCCGTGGCACAAAATGATCGTTGGCGCGCCGCGCAATCCGGGGAAAAACCATCCTTCCCGCTTGCCCAACTCGGCTGCGGTAAATTGCACCGCATCCGGCCGGCCTGGAAAGGTCGACATGTTGATTTCAGAACTCGTGCGTTGCGGCTTTACAATCCGGTAGACGAGAAAACCCGCAATCGCCAGTGTTGCCAGGCCGACGAAAAACGCCAACGCAACGACGGCCGTAAACACTTTCGTGTACCACTTTGTGGGATATCGCAGTTCAAAAAGGATGGACATTCGCGTCGTGGCCGCTCTGGGCGCGGCAATAGCCGCTGAATTGAATTCCCTTCTTGTTCCTTAGCCTTTTGAAGAGTAACACACGCAAAATTGTCTTTGCGCCCGCCCTCGTGCTCATGTGTCGCATCTATATCGTTCTCGTTCGCGTTAATGAGCTCGTTTAGGCGCATCGTCTATTTTTATTGGACGAATCGGCTATTATGGGGGACGCAATTTGGCAGCGCGATTGAGCGGTCTTCTCAGGGGCTGGGCATTTCTCTCATTTCATGAACATTGTTGACCTCCGCCAGACGACGGTGCGGCAGATTGAACCGCTTCTCGACGAAGAAGCCGTTCACTGGCGCGACGAATTGCATTGGGACTACCGCGGCGCGCTCGAACTCATCAAGCGGTTCCTTGAAGCACATGCGCTCTCCGGTTGCGTAGCGTATGAAAACGGTGTCGCCGCCGGGTATGCGTTTTACGTTTTGGAAGAACACAAAGGGTTGATCGGCGGCCTTTACGCTTCGCCGCGTTTCGAACAATCCGCGATTGCGCGCCGCTTGCTGGAAGAAATGCTCTTCGCTATGCGCGCCATTCCGCACCTGAGTCGCATCGAAGCGCAGCTCATGCCCTTCGGCGGCCCCGTCGACCGCACCCTCACCGAACAGGGATTCCAGCTTTATACACGGCAGTTCATGCTGATGGACCTGCACAAACCAACTGAATTTCGCATCTCTGCCACGACTGGACTGCGTTTCTCCCGCTGGCACGACCGATATTTCGATCCTTGCGCCAAATTGATTTATCTCGCCTACGCGGACCACGTGGACGGCGACATCAACGACCAATACCGCAGCAAAGCCGGCGCGCTGCGTTTTCTGAAAAACATTATTCTCCTGCCCGGCTGCGGCCAATTCGTTCCGGGCGCCTCCTTCGTTTTGCACTATCCGGGAAGCGACGATCTGGTTGGCGCGATTCTCACCAGCGAGGTTTCGCCTGGCGTCGGCCACACCACGCAAGTCTGCGTGCTGCCCGGCCATCAAGGTCAAGGGCTCGGCCGCGCGCTCATGCTCACCGCCGCCGACGCCTTGCGCAGCTTGAAGTTTCAGGAACTCACCCTTACGGTCACCACGGAAAATCGCACCGCAGTCCGTCTCTACGACCAACTCGGCTTCAAAACACTGAAAACATTCACCGCGGGCGTCTGGCCTCGTTAATTTTCGTATGGCGAAAATACTCTGTTGGCGGTTTTTCTTTCGTCCGCCGCGTGTACCCCAAAGGTGTAAGCTGGCGTCAGATGCCGAAGACGCGCGCGGAGCTTGCCCAGTCTGCCCCCTAAAAAAACGCAACGCGAGGTTCTATGACGAACATTTCGAGCCTACATGTAAACGGCGCAAATCGTTCCGTCGACGCCGATGCACAATCCAGTTTGCTCTCCGTTCTCCGCGAACAACTCGATCTCACCGGCACAAAGTACGGTTGCGGTGAAGGTCAATGCGGCGCTTGCACCGTTCTTATTGACGGCGTGCCACATCGCTCGTGCTTGACGCCGGTGGCAGACGCCGAAGGAAAAACGATTACAACGATTGAAGGCCTCGCACACGGTGACCACCTTCACCCGCTGCAGGCAGCCTTTCTCGCCGAAGAAGCGATGCAATGTGCTTACTGTACCTCCGGAATGATCATGTCCGCGGTCGGATTGTTGCGAACGGATCCCAGCCCAACCGAGACAAAAATCAAAGACGCACTCGACGGCAACATCTGCCGCTGCGGCACGCATCCTCGTATCGTCGCTGCCGTACAGCGCGCGGCCCACTCGATGAGAGGAGGAGCGCAATGAACGAACACGCAAATGTTCCTCTCGCGATTGAGCCGGAGCGCTACGAGCTGCGTGAAGCCCGCGCGTACGTCTTCGACCTCACCCGGCGTGACCTGTTTAAGTTTCTTGGCGCTGGTGCGCTGATTCTTTGCGCAAGTTCCAGGGCGACAGCACTGCAAGAATCTGGCAGGGGCCAACGCCGCATGGACGACATGCCGAAAGACGTCGGTGCCTGGCTGCACATCGGCCAAGACGGAAAAGTCACCGTCTTCACCGGCAAAGTCGAAGTCGGCCAGAACATTCGCACTTCTCTTTCACAAGCCGTCGCGGAAGAGCTTCGTGTTCCGACATCACAAATCAGGCTCGTCATGGGAGACACGCTGCTGACGCCTTATGACATGGGTACGTTCGGCAGTCGCACGACCCCCACGATGAATCTGCAGCTTCGCAGGGCCGCCGCTGCGGCGTGCGACATGCTCAAAGACCTTGCAGCGCAGACGTGGAACGTCCCACGCGGGAACTTGATCGCAGCCGATGGAAAAATCTCCGATCAGCTCTCAAAGAACTCCGCCACTTACGGCGACCTGCTCAAAAACCGCGAACTTGCACAACTGATTCCAGACCAAGATCCGCTCCTTCCCGCGACCGAATGGAAAATCGCCGGCAGACCACTTTCAAAAATCGAGGGCCGCGACTTTGTTACCGGCGCCCACAAATATCCGTCCGACCAGAAGCGCCCAGGAATGCTCTACGGCAAGGTCGTGCGGCCATCGAAGTTCGAAGCAATCCTCGCATCGGTGGACACATCGGGCGCGGAAAAAATGCCCGGCGTCATCGTGGTACGCGATGGTGACTTTATCGGCGTCGCTGCGCCCAGCGAAGAACTCGCCACACGCGCGGCCGCCGCAATCAAATCGGAGTGGAGCGCCGCGCCTCAGCCGTCCAGCAAGAACGTGTTCGAGTATTTGCGAAACAATCCAGCTGCGCGAGAGTCTTCCAACGCTTCGCCACAGGCCTCATCCCCCACGAATGCCATCTCCGCGTCTTACAACGTGGCCTACATCGCTCACGCTCCACTCGAACCTCGCGCTGCGCTCGCAGAATGGAACGGTGACATGCTGACGGTTTGGACCGGCACACAGCGACCCTTTGGTGTTCGCGAAGAACTCGCCGCCGCGTTTCACATCCCTCAGGAAAGCGTGCATGTCTTGATGCCAGACACCGGCTCCGGCTACGGCGGCAAACACACCGGTGAAACCGCCATCGAAGCCGCGCGTCTCGCCCGCGCCGCTAAAAAGCCCGTCAAACTCGTCTGGACTCGCAAAGAAGAATTTACTTGGGCTTATTTCCGCCCGGCAGGTGTCATTGACATTCGCGCGTCCGTAGATTCGAACGGTCGCCTCGAATATTGGGAGTTCACGAATTTCAATTCTGGCGGCTCCGGCTTGAACACGCCCTACGCCGCCGAAGTTCGCAACGAGCACTTCCAACCGACCAAATATCCGCTGCGCCAGGGCTCCTATCGCGGACTCGCCGCGACCGCAAATCATTTTGCCCGCGAATCCTTCATGGATGAGCTGGCGCACAGAGCAAAGCTCGATCCACTCGAATTTCGTCTCAAGAATTTGAAGGACGATCGTCTTCGCGCCGTCTTCGAAGCCGCTGCCAAGAAATTCGGCTGGCCGCACGGGAAAAAATCTCCCGGGCAGGGATTCGGCATCGCAGGCGGCGTGGAAAAAGGCGGATACATTGCCACCTGCGGCGAGGTTGCCGTGGAACGCGGCACTGGTGCCGTCCGCGTCGTTCGCCTCGTCAGCGCATTCGAATGTGGAGCGATCGTCAACCCTGACGGCCTTCGCAATCAGGTGGAAGGTTCAAACATCATGGGACTCGGCGGTGCGCTCTTCGAAGCCATCGACTTTGAAGACGGCCGCATCCTGAACGCAGCCTTTTCCAAATATCGCGTTCCGCGTTTCAAAGATGTTCCAGTAGTTGAAACGGTCTTGCTGGATCGCAAAGATCTACCTTCCGCAGGTGCGGGTGAAACGCCCATCGTCGGCGTCGCCGCTTGCATCGGCAACGCCATCTTTGACGCTACCGGCATCCGCTTGCGTTCTCTTCCGATGGTCCCGAACGGATTGAAATTGGTCTGATCCGCACCGAGTATCGGGGCGCAGCGAAGCTAACCCACGCGAGAAGTAGCCTCGCAATGATCGCAAATCGGTTCTGCAGCAGTTACGATCAAGCTTTGTGGTCTTGCCACGGATACGTGCGAACGCCAATCGCCCGAAGGGGGTTCGTCCAGCGAGAAGGTCAGAAGAATGTTCAAGTTCTCTTCTTTCGTACCAAGGGCGGCAAATCTCCATTGCTGCAACGTGTCCCTGGCCACTTCTGCCAGGATACGGTGACCACTCAAGACCTCCACCGCCGATACATTCCCATCTCTGCTTACATGCAGTCGCAAACTGACAGCTCCAGAAATTCGCGCTTGTCTCGCTACAGGCGGATAGTACGGTACAACGCACTCAACTAACTTCAAATCCGTCCCGCCAAAAAGCCCTGAGTCGTTCAAGAACGCTGCAATGCTCGCCTTCCGCGCGGCTTCAAACTCATCGCCTTTTTGCCACTCCACCAGCGCTGGCTGATTTGCAGCGCGCGCCGCGAGCTCAAATCCAAAACGCGTCATTTTCGCAAGGCCCGCAAAATCCCAATTCTCCTGGAACTCGTCGGACACCTTGTGATAGTTGTGATCCACATAATCCTTCGCCTGCGCCTCACCCCACGCTGTATCACGCCCTTTGAACTTCATCCCTTCGCTGATGGAAAACGCCGGAATCCCCACGCGCGACAAGCTGAAATGATCCGACCGGTAATAATGCCCCGCCCCCGGCTGCGCATCCGGCTTAATCGCTAATTTGAATTCTTTCGCTACAGCTTCCACGGCCGGATAAAACGTCGTCCGTTCCGCGCCGCTCACTTCAACTTCTTCCGGCTCGCCGAGCGGCGCCAGCGCATCGTAGTTTAGATCGAGCGAAATCTTGCTCGCGGGAATCGATGGATGCTTCCCAAAATATTCCGACCCAAGCAACCCTTGCTCTTCCGCCGTCACGCAAGCAAACAAAATCGACCGTTTCGGCGCCGGCGCCTTCGCCCACACGCGCGCCAGCTCCAACAAAATCCCGCTCCCCGTCGCGTTATCCACCGCTCCGTTGTAGATCTGGTCGCCCTTAAGCGAAGGATCGATTCCAAAGTGATCGTAATGCGCGGTATACAAAACCGCTTCCTCTTTCAGCTTTGCATCCGACCCTTCCCGCTTCGCCACAACATTTCGCGAAACAAACGGCCGCAACTCGCTCGCCAGATGCGCCTTCAAGCGCACGGGCAACTCCACCGGCTTGAACTCTCGCGTCTGCACCTTCTTGTACAACTCGTCCAAATTCAATCCCGCCATTCCAACCAACTTCTTCGCCACATCCAACTGAATCCACGACGCCGCTTCCAACTTCGGCGTTTCGTCCCGCCGCAAATACGACCGCTCCGTCCCCCACGAATTTCGCACCACCTCCCAGCCGTAACTCGCCAAATCCGTCCGGTGAATAATCAGCGTCGCCACCGCGCCATGCCGCGCCGTCTCTTCATACTTGTATGTCCACCGCCCGTAGTACGTGAGCGCCTTGCCCTTGAAGAATTTCTCGTCCGTTGATTCCGGCTCGTTCACGAACACCAGCGCGACCTTGCCCTTCAAATCCACGCCCTTGTAGTCGTCCCATTGATACTCCGGCGCGGTAATCCCAAATCCCACAAATACAATCGGTGCATCAATTTCCGCTTTTTCTTCCTGCGCCTCGTTGTTCGTCACAATTTCATCCGCGTACTTCAGTTGATACATCACCGGCGTCGCTTCGCCGGGCGTAGGAACAAACGCAAACGTGCTCGCCGGCAGCGTTTTCACGCCAACCATCGGAACTTCCTGAAAAAAAGTTCCCTTGTCTCCCGCCGGCTTCAATCCAAAAGATTCGAACTGTTTCGCGATCCAATCCGCCGCCGCGTCCCCGCCTTTTTGCCCCGTACCTCGCCCTTCAAATTCATCTCCCGCCAATTTCTTCACATACTCGCGAATCTTCGCCGCTTCGACCTTAGGCTTGTCCTGCGCAAACGCGCTGAACGCCACGCAAATCGCCGCAGCCACCACAATGGATGGAATCGCCATTTTGATTTTCATGACTGGTCCCCGTTTGATTATTTGTTCGCCTATTTCTTCGCCTTGTCCTTCAACAATCCCTTCAATTCCGACATGAACTCCGCGACGTCCTTAAAATCCATATAGACGCTCGCGAATCGCACATACGCCACCTTATCCAGCTTCTTCAACCCGCGCATGATCATCTCGCCGATTTCCGTCGTCGTTAGCTCGCGCTCCGTCGCTTCGTGTACCACGCTTTCAATCTCATCCACAATCGCTTCGAGCTTCGGCGTCGCCACGGGCCGCTTTTCGCATGCCTTCAAAAGTCCCTGCAATATCTTTTGCCGTTCGAAGCGCTCGCGCCGCCCGTCCTTCTTGATCACCATGTACGGAATCTCGTCAATTCGCTCGTACGTCGTGAACCGCCGCTCGCATTTCAAACATTCGCGCCGCCGGCGGATCGTGTCTCCTGTGCGCCCTTCGCGCGAGTCAATCACTTTGTCATCGGTATGCCCGCAAAATGGACACTTCATGCGTCTCCTCCGCGGCGTTCCTGGATCACGCCGCGCGCGGCTTCTCCTGCCAATTCTTCTTTTTCGTGCTCCGCCATCTCGCGCAACTGCCCAAACGAAAATCCTTCATGAATCAACAGCGGAATTCCTGCAAGGCTGCACGACGCAAAGGTCACCAGCCAGAGCACCAGTGCGGCCGCTACAGCAGCCTCTTTTTCTACTCCAAATACCTGCGTATATGCAAAGATGGCCAGCGCCTGCGCACCCCCGCCCACCGTCGGCAACTGCAGAATCGATCCCACTAGCGTAATCGCCAACAGCAGCAAACAATCGCCAACCGTCAGCAACGATAGCCTTCCGCCAAATCCGTGCGACACAAACAAATAAACCAGCGCCACAAAATACCAGTGAATCACCGACAAAAACACCGACTCGATCAAATCGCGCCACGTTCGAATCGTCTGAATTCCCCGCACAAATCCCAAAACAATCTTCGCGACACTCGCTCGCCAGCCATGCGCCGTCACCCAGCCTTTCAGCCGGCGCTCAGCCATCCCGCCGCCATGCAACCGCAAATAAGCCAGAAACGCGATCGTGCCGACTACTCCCGCAGCCAGCAGCACGCCCGCCGTCCTTGCTCCTTTCGCAATTACGCTTGCAGGCCCGTCCGCATGTTCCTGCGACGCGTACAAAAGCAATCCCAGCGCCGCAATCACCGCGCTGCTCGCAAAGTCGAAGAGCCGCTCCAGCACATAGATTCCAAACGTATCCGCCACAGGAATTTTCGCTTTACGTGAAATCAGCAGCGGCCGCACTGGCTCGCCCGCCCTCCCCAACACGAAGACCGCGGCAAAACCCGCCAGCGTCATCCGGTAGATGGACCAGAATTCCGCCTTCCCCAGATTTCTTTGGAAGATTTGCCAACGCAACGCACGGAGGGCAAAGCACAAATAAATCAGCGCGATGCCAAGCAGAATGTAAAGTGGATTGGCACTTCGAATCGCGGTCCAAAGCTTCCCGCCGCTGAAATCTCCCAAATGCAACATGCCCCGGGAGCGATACAGGACGAAGCCCAGAAGCACCAGCACCGCCGCGCCGACCAGTAACTTCTTCTTCTCCGTCCGCATGAGCCTCTGAGCCTACTGGCCCAGCCTCACCCCGTCAAGCTCACCCCCAAACTATTGTTACGACAGGGCTTGTTTCCCTACCCCCTACCCCGGTAAGATGCCCTCCATTCGGTCGGTCCCGGCGCTACAGGCGACTGGGGAACTTTTCGGCTGCAGTTTTCGTTCCATACTCTGACAGGCCGAGAGACCTTTAGGATTCGAGGCTAATGAAGCGTTGGAGCAGGACGTCCAACTGGTCCAGCAATGCCTCCAGGGAGATGGCTCGGCCTGGGAGGAACTTGTGCGTCAGCACAGTCGGCGCGTGTTCAATATTTGTTACCGCTTTACTGGTAACCGCACCGAAGCCGAGGACCTGACCCAGGATGTCTTCCTCCGTATTTACAGGACTTTGGCGAGCTACCGCTCAGCACACGGCGGCTTCGCCACTTGGATGACAAGCGTGACGCGTAACCTCTTGATCGACCACTACCGCCGCACCAAGCGTGACCGGGCAACCGACTCACTCGACGATGCGATGCCGGTTGTGGAAAACAAGGAGTCGAGCGCGAAGCGCCCGGACGAGCAAGCGCTCCTCGGCGAGTTGAGTGGCCAGGTGCAGTCGGCGCTCACCAAGCTTTCGCCCGAATTACGTGAAGCCGTCGTGCTGCGTGACTTGCAGCAACTGGAATATGGCGAGATTCAAAGGGTTCTCGCGGTGCCCGAAGGAACGGTAAAATCCAGAATCAACCGGGGCCGCATCGAATTGGCTCGCATCCTGCAACAAATGGGGGTGCGACCCGCGTGATCTTTTTGAATAGCTCGCTGGGTGCCTTATGAACTGGACTTGTGAACAAACCGAACTGCTCTTGACCGACTATCTCGACGGCCTTCTCACCGCTGCCGAACAGCACGAATTTGATGCGCATGTGAACGCTTGCCCGCGCTGCACTCCCCTTGTCTCCAGCGTCACCCATGCGCTTTCCGCCCTGCGCGCGCTGCCGCAAATCGAACCGTCTCCGCGCCTCGTTTACAACATCCTGGATAAAACGCTCGGCCCGCGCGAAACCCTCACCGGCTGGGCCGCCGTTCGTGCCTGGCTCCGCGGCTTTAATCCCCAGCGCCTCGCCTATGGCGGCGTTTCTCTCTGTGCCATGTTCCTCACTTTCGCGTCCTTCACCAGTTTCTCCTGGAGGAAGCCGCACATCGCCGATCTCGCACCCGCCAAGATCTATCAGGGCACCAATCGCCAGGCCCATCTCGTCTACGCACGCGGCACAAAATTCGTCAGCGACCTTCGCGTCGTCTACGAAATTCAATCCCGCTTGCAACGCGAGGATCAGTTGCCATCGAATCAGGATTCCACCACTCCGCAAACTTCTCCGGACAAAAACCCGGGAAGCACGGACGGTTCGGCTCCCGCTTCGCCCAAGCAACAAAATCGTGCCAATGACCTGGCGTCCCGTAGTCTAGTTTTGGCTGCCGCATGTCCCGTTTGCTCCGAAGGGAGAATTCAATGAAGTGTGCCGTCCATCCTGAGGTGGATGCTACCGGGTTCTGTCGCAACTGCGGCAAAGCGATGTGCTCCGTCTGCGCTCGCCCCGTTCACGAAGTTCTCTATTGCGAAAACTGTTTGGCGCAAGGAATGGGCGTACCAACCGCTGCAGTTCCGCCGCCCCAAAATCCGTATTCCGCGCCAGGTTATGCGCCGCCCGCATTTGTTCCGCCCATCGCAACTGTGCCCCCTCCTCAACCCGGCAAATCCAGCGGTGCCATCGCCTTTATCCTCGGCTTTATTCTTCCCGGATTAGGCGCCGTCTACAACGGCGAATATAACAAGGCCCTGATTCACATTGTCATCTTCGCTTCGCTCGTCTTTGGCCTTGCTAATTCGGATGATCTCAGCGCCGGCGCAATTACTATGCTCGGCCTGCTCCTTTCTGGCTTCATTTTCTACACCGCATTCGATTCCATGCGTGTCGCGCAGGCCAAGAATTCCGGCCAACCCGTCGCCGCCGATCCGCTCGATTCCATCGGCCGGAATCTTCCTCTCGGCCCAATCGTTCTCATTGGCATCGGCACCCTCATGCTTCTCAACAATTTTCGTTTCTTCGAGTTTTTGCACTTGAGCCTTTCCCGCACGTGGCCGTTGATCCTGATTGGGGCGGGTGTCTTTATGTTCCGCAATCGAGCCAGCCGCCCGTGATTTGCATTTGGTTTTTGTTGTACGGGCCGCTTTCTGAAGCGGCCCGTGCCGAAGCCAAACGTTAGTGGTAGGGCCGGCTTTTTTACCTGAGCGAAGGGTCTGAAGCCGGCCGTTTTCGAGGAGAACGAGCATGAGCGACAAAATCAATTGCACCTGCCGGCGCTGCACTATTCGGGGCCTGATGGGTCCGGCAATCATCACCACCGTTGGTGTTCTCTTTCTTCTCAGCGAATTTCGCGGCGGTTATCTCAGCTTCGGTAACACGTTTCCCGTTATTCTGATCGTCATCGGCGCAATCCTTCTCGCCTCGTCCCTCGCTCCCACGGATGGCCACGTCGATTCTTCGACTCCCCCGGTGATTCCTCCGCCGCCGGCTCCGCCCGCCAATCCGTATCAAGGCACGCAAGGCCAGGGGCAATAATCGGCAATGGCAAACGCCTCTCCCGATCAACCTCGCTCCGGCGGCCTCTTCAGCGGACTTCTGCTCATCTCGCTCGGCATCCTTATGTTGCTCTGGCGGTACGAGCACATCGGCCTCGGCTCCATTCTCCGCCACTGGTGGCCTCTCATCTTTATCGGTTGGGGCCTAGTAAAATTTTACGAACGCACCGCCGCGCAGCGTCAGGGCCGCTCGACCGGATGGATCACCGCAGGCGAGATCTTTCTTGTCGTCGGCGTCTTCTGCCTCATCGGCATGGTTGTCATCGTCGATCTCGTCCGAACGAAAATCGACGGCAGACGGCCCCCGTTCGACGTCGACTGGGGAAATTCCTTTTCGTACGACCTTGACATGGCGCCGCACCCTGTTCCTCCCGGCGCACACATTCAGCTGAATATTCCGCGTGGGGATATTTCGGTCCACACCGGCGATGAAGCCCAACTAACGATCACCGGCAAAAAACAAGTCCGTTCTTGGAACGATAACTCCGCAGAAAAGCTGGCTGAATCGGCCAAACTCGAGACTGTCAAAGAAGGCGACGTCTACATTGTGCGGCCCGCCGGCGCTGCCGAAGAAGATCGGCGTTTTGGATTCGATCTTGACGTCACCGTTCCCAAGAAAGCCGACGTGTCGGTAAAAACACAGAAGGGCGATGTTCACGTGGCCGACGTTGCGGCGGCGGTTTCCGTAACCACACAAAAGGGTGACATCGACATTTCCGACACCGGCGGCGGCGTCGCAGTAGATACACAAGGCGGCGACACCACCGTTACCGATACCAAGGGCGACGTCAAAATCGCCGGCAAGGGCGGAGAAGTCAGCGTCGTTAATGCCACCGGCGGACTCACTCTCAACGGCGAGTTTTTCGGTCCCATCCGCGCCGAGAAAATTGCCAAGGGCATCCGCTTCATCTCGCATCGCAGCGACTTCACGCTCGCTCAACTCACCGGTCACATGTCGATCGAGTCCGGCAACTTTGAAATTGTCGATGCGCCCGGCAATCTCACCCTTCGCACTTCCTCCGCTAACGTCAGCATCGAGAACCCGGGCGGCAAGGTGAACGTGGACAACCGCAACGGCAACATTGATGTCCGCTACTCCGTTGCTCCTAAAGACGAGATCCAGCTCACGAATTCGTCTTCGGAAATCACGCTCAGCCTTCCCTCCGGCACCAGCTTCGAAATCGTCGCCGACTGCCACTCCTGCGACATCGATTCCGACTTCTCCGCTCCGTCGCTAAACAAAACCAACACAAAATCGGGCGACACTCACCTCGAAGGGAAATACGGCTCCGGTCGCCCCGTCAAAATCGTCATCCGCACCAGCTACGGCTCCATCAACATCCGTAAGACCTCGTAAACTTCCCAATCACCCAAGCATTCCCCGTGCAAAAGTAGAGGCACTATATATCGTGCCTCTTCGCTGCTGGCTCGATAAATCTTGGCCAGAATCGCCGCTCGGCCGCGTTGCACGCTCGCAAGAACTCGTCGGCCTATTTCCCAACACCCGAATCTTCAATCTCAAAACCCCAATCAGGGCCTTCCACCTCTGCCGCCATCTGCATTAAGAAAAACCCTCTCCCTGCGCGCGCGATTGCTACTTCATCACCAATTTCTTTCTCCCGCGTCTAATCCCCCGATTCGACTGATCCAGGAGCATTCATGAAGAACTTTCTCCTCGGCGTCTTCTCAACCCTTCTGCTCCTCTGCCTCGCCGTCTTCGCTTATCTCCGCCTCGGCTACGCCGAAGTGCGTGCCGACGTTCCACCTTCACGTCTTGAATCAGCTCTCTTGGGTCCCGCCGTTCGCGCTTCCGTCCGTCGCCACGCGCCCGAAATTCCCAATCCCTTTCCACCAACTGACCCAAACCTTGTCGCCGGCGGCAAAATCTATTTTTCCGAATGTTCCGGCTGCCATGGCGATCTCGAACCGGGCAAGGGCGGCTCGGCCGCTGCACTGATTCCCGCCCCGCCTCAGTTCTCATCAGTGGGATCCGACTTCACGGAAGCCCAAATTTTCTGGGTCGCCAAGCACGGCATCCGCCGTTCCGGCATGTTTGTAAACGGCCTGTGGGACTCTGACGAGAGACTCTGGCAAGTCTCCGCATTCATCAAGCGCATCCGCTCCCTCCCACCCTCCGTTCGGACCACGCTTCTAACCCCGGCTCCTGCGCCCGCTTCTGCCCCCGCCAAATAGCGAGGGCGACCGTCACCGCCATCGCGAAGTAGGAGAGCTGTCATCCTGAGGGCATCCAGGAAGATGCCCGAAGAACCTCAACCACAAGAACTTGGCAACAAATCATACCTCCGGCACAAATTCCGCTCTCTGGCGTCTAATTTCTTGAGCCATGCGCCGCCTTTGTATCGTTGGTGTGCTCACCATGGCGCTCCTCGCCGCGCTCGCATTACCCGCTCGCCTTCAGCAGAGCCCCGCCGCACTAAACGCAACCTCTCCCCTCCTCGAAAAACTTTCCGCCGCGGCCATCGAGCGGACGCATCTCTCCGTTCGCTACGACCCAGCTTACGTTCGAATCCCTTATCCCAATGGCGACGTCCCTGCCGATACCGGTGTTTGCACCGATGAGGTCATCCGCTCCTACCGCGCCCTCGGCATCGATCTGCAGAAAGAAGTTCACGAGGACATGCAGCGAAATTTCTCCGCCTATCCCAACCAGCGCCGTTGGAGGCTCGCTCACACCGACACCAACATCGATCACCGCCGCGTGCCGAACCTTCAGGTCTTCTTCTCGCGCAAGGGAGAATCGCTGCCAGTCACTACAAATAATTCCGACTACAAACCCGGCGAACTCGTCACCTGGGATCTCGGCGGCAACATTCCCCACATCGGAATTGTTGTAGACAAGCAGTCGTTGCCGGGCCGCCACCTCGTCGAACACAACATCGGCGCGGGCCCTAAAGTAGAAGATGTTCTCTTCTCATGGAAAATCACCGGCCACTACCGCTACTTCGGCCCGGCACGTTAAAGCGACGGCATTTATCAGGCCTGGCATAACTCGCGGACTAGAACGAGATTGGGCTGTAGAAAACCTCGATATCGCAGGTTAGAATCGGTGCCATGAAAACCAACTTCCGTTCGCTCCTCTCGTTTTTTTCTATCGCTGTCGCCACAGCCTCTGCCGTTTTTCTAATCTCCTCGTTGCATGCGACAACCACTCAGGCACCCGATAGCGCGGAGCAGCAAGCTGTCATGGTGCCTATAACGCAAATGTTTGACGCCATGGAAAAACGCGACGCAGCGATGATCAAGAAACCGTTGCTGACCGGTGGCACGATGGTGCTCATGAGGGACGGCAAACCGGTTCAGATGACTTTCGAAAATTTTGCTGACCGCGCAGGAAAGCCCGGCACCACGCACATTCAGGAGCGAATTCATGATCCGCTAATGCGGATTGATCGCGATCTGGCGGTGGTGTGGGCTCCTTTCGAGTTCCTAGTGGATGGCAAGGTGGACCACTGCGGGACCGACTTGTTCAATCTTGTTCATACCGATGGTAAATGGGTGATTGCCAGCATCGCGGATACAGGCCACAACGATTGCGCTGGCAAGTAGCACCGTTTTGATTACCTTTGATTTCAATGAGCACGGTCAGTTTTCATCTTCCATTGTACCCGCCGAAGCTTTCGGCTTGGGCGATCGTGCTGCTCGTCTTATTCCTTCCGGCGACCTTGCCCCGAAAAGCTCGCCGGAGGGGTGCCGAAGCGAGCAAATCTTCTCTCGTTTGTTTTCAATCACTTGCGCGCTCTTTCTTCTCTCTCTTGCAGTGGCGCGCTGATCATCTCGTTTCTTTTCTATCGCTTGCCCACTCTTGGCAAAGACACCGGGGGTGTACCCAAATCATTCCCAATTTGGGATTCCCTCCCCTTCCACAGGCTATTTCTTCTTTCCTCGTGAACTCTGTGCCTCGGTGGCTCCATGTTTTGGTTTTGCCTGGATTTCCAAGCCGCGGCATATCGGGGTCCCTGCGAATCTCTAACGTTCCGCAACCCGGTTCAGATCCTCGTAAAAGGACGGAAAGGACACACCCGCACATTCCGCATCCCGGATCGTAGTCGGGCTATCGGCGGCAAGTCCGGCAATCGCAAACGACATCGCGATGCGATGATCACCGTGCGGCTCGATTTCTGCGCCGCGCAATTTTCCCGCGGAACGGCCCGCAACCTTCAATCCATCGGGCCGCTCTTCCACGGTCGCGCCCATCTTGCGCAAATTCTCAACCAGCACAGCGATGCGGTCGCTCTCTTTCACGCGCAATTCGCTCGCATCGCGAATCTCGATTCCCTCTTCCGTGAACGGGCCGAGCGCGGCCAGCATCGGCAGCTCATCAATGACGAGCGGAATCGTATCGCCCGAAACAACGCCGCCCTTCACCGCCGCACCCTTCACCGCCAGGTCGCCGACAACTTCGCCGTGCGAGCTTTGCACGGAATGAATCTGGATGCTCGCGCCCATCTGCGCGAAAACATCCAGAATCGCCGTGCGCGTGGGATTGAGGCCGACATTCTGAATCAAAATGCTCGATTCCGGAAAGAGCGAAGCGGCGGCGATGAAAAATACCGCGGAAGAAATATCGCCGGGAACTTCGAGATTGCGCGCAGTCAATTTGATCAAACCGTTGGAGCCGGCGCCGTGAATTTTGGTCATGCGGGCATTGCGTTCGACCGGAGCGCCGAATTCTTCCAGCGCGAGTTCCGTGTGATCCCGCGTGCGCGCTGGTTCGACGACGACCGTTTCACCTTCGGCAAAAAGCCCCGCGAGCAGTACGGCGGATTTCACCTGCGCGCTGGCCATCGGCATTTTGTACTCGATGGCGCGCAGTTTTCCGCCGCGAATTTCCAGCGGCGCGAAATTATCTTCGCGCGCTTTGATTTCCGCACCCATTTCGCGCAACGGTCCCACGACGCGTTTCATCGGCCGCTTTTGCAAACTTTCATCGCCGCTGATGGTGGTCTTGAAATCCTGGCCCGCCAGAATTCCGGAAAGCAGGCGAATCGTCGTGCCGGAATTCCCCGCGTCGAGTGCGCGCCAGCTGCTCTTGAGTCCGCGCAAACCGTGGCCCGTAACGCGAATGGTGGTGCCGTCCACTTTTACATCCGCACCGAGCGCTTTCATGCAGCCGAGGGTGCTGTGGCAGTCGGCGGCGGCGGCGAAGTTGCGAAGCTCGGACGTTCCTTCGGCCAGCGCGGCCAGCATGGCGTAGCGGTGCGAAATGGATTTGTCTCCGGGCATTTGGACGCTGCCGGAAAGGGCTTTTGCGGGGTGAATGACCTGTTTGCTCACGGAGAAATTCTAGCATGCAGCGTGCGGACACCTGTACCGCCGTACAGTTTGTGAACTTACATCGCGCCGCAAACCGATTGAAACAGCGAAGGCCGCCGCTGCGTATCATAGATGTAGGAACTTTTGAGGAGAGATAGGAATGCCAGCCAGTAGTGAAGTTCGCAGAATTGCCGTCAGGACAGGAGTGTTGATCGGCGGCGTGTTTGTACTAACGGTTTTCTTGTCGGCGATGCCGGGCCATCGAGTGCCCATCGTCGACGCTCAATCTTCACAAGATTCCATGCAAGGCATGGACCATAGCAAGATGCAGATGCCGGACGCCGACGAACAAGCGAGCGAAAAAGACGCCATGTCCGATATGGCGCACATGCACGGCTCGAATCTGCACATGACGATGACAGCGATGCGGTCGCAGACGCCTGCCGATTTGCAAAAGGCGAGCGAAATCGTGTCGGAATTGAAAAGTGGAATTGAAAAATACCGCGACTATCACGTTGCGTTGAACGACGGCTTCAAGATTTTCATGCCGAATATTCCGCAGCCGGAATATCACTTTACGAACTACACGAACGGGTTCCTCGCGGCGATGCAATTCGATCCGTCACGACCGACTTCCCTGCTGTACAAAAAGACGAGCGCCGGTTACGAGCTCGTCGGCGCAATGTACACCATGCCGAAGCGTGCTACGCCGGATCAACTAGACCAGCGCGTCCCCCTCAGCATCGCGATGTGGCATTTGCATTCGAACCTGTGCGTGCCCCCACAATCAGGATTGAAGACGGCCGACTGGACGAAGTTCGGCCTCAAAGGCTCCATCGCGACGCAAGAAGCCTGCGACGCCGCTGGTGGCCACTTCCGCCCCTCCGTTTTCGGCTGGATGGTCCACGTCTACCCATACGAGACGTCGGTCGACAAAATCTTCGCGATGCACCACCACGACTAAAGTTTGCCGGGGCAATTTTCGTGCCCCAGCATCCTTTTTCTCCCCAAATGAGTCCAATGGCTTGACTTGAGAAGGTGCGCGGCGGCCTTTTTTTACATCGCACGCGTCCAATCGAGTTGTAGGACTCCTAAGCCGCGGGTCCCATCATTTGGGCGTCGGTGGTTCGATTGCGCCCCCGTACCCCGGCAGGTATCATTGCCAACCCATGCTCTCGGGACTCTTTGTTTCTCAACAGGTTGCACGGATTTTTGCACTCATCGCGCTGGCGGCCGCGCTTACACTCGGCGGCATTTCTCCCACGCCGGTGCGCGCCCAATCGAATGATTTCCTTCCCCTTGATCAAATAAAGCCGGGAATGCAGGGGTACGCGTACACGATTTTTGCGGGCGACCAGGTGGAAAAATTCGATCTGGAAGTTTTGGGTGTGATGCCGAATTTTCTTGGGCCGAAACAATCGATTATTTTGGTCCAGCTCAAGGGCCAGAAAGTTGAGCGGACGGGCGTTGTGGCAGGAATGAGCGGCAGCCCGGTTTATATCGAAGGAAAACTGGCGGGCGCGCTTTCGCTGAAGCTGGGGACGTTTACGAAAGATCCGATTGCGGGCGTGACGCCGATTGCGGACGTGATTGCTGGCGGAAGTTTTGATTCTCCGGGGACGGCGGCGGGAAATGTGCCGTTGCGAGCGGAAAGTGCGTTTCGAACGGGGCTGCAGAATGGCGCGGCGTTGCAATCGATTGAAACGCCGCTGGTGTTCTCGGGATTTCAGCCGGCGGCGATTGAAAGATTTGCGCCGCAATTGGGCACGTACGGATTTGTAGCCGCGCAGGGCGGAACGACGGCGGCGCGTCCCGACGATGGAAAACTTTCACCCGGTGATATGGCCGGAATGGTTCTGGTGCAAGGCGACGCTTCGATAAATTCGGCGTGCACGGTGACGGCGGTTCAGGGCGACAAAGTATTTTTGTGCGGGCATCCGTTTTTAAGTTTGGGCGATGTGCAGATTCCGATGGCGCGAAGCCGCGTGGTGACGACACTTTCTTCGGATTTGGCTTCGACGAAAATCGTGAATGTGGGCGGTTCGATAGGAACGATTACGGGCGACCACTTGACGGCAGTGACGGGAAAATTGGGCGCGGCGCCGGCGATGATTCCGATGGACCTGGACATGAAGACGGCGCTCGGGGAAAAGAATCTTCATTTTGAAATGGTGAATCACCCAAAACTGACGCCGTTGCTGGTGGCGATCACTGCGTTCAACGGGCTCACGCAAAATATCGTATACGGCGAAGGCACGACGCTGCACATGAGTGGCGAAATCAAATTAAAGGGTCATCCGCCAGTGCAACTGGAGAATACGTTTGCGCCGGGAGATACGCTAAATCCGGATGCGATGCCGATTGCGTTGACTTTAATGGCGGACTTCACGCGACTTTTTACGAATACGTTTGAAACGCCGGTGGTCGAGAAAGTTTCGTTAAAAGTGGAGAGCGTTGCGGGGCGGCAGTCGTACACCATTGACAGTGCCTGGCTGGAACGCGGCGAAGCGGTGCCTGGTGAGACGCTGCGCGTGCGCGTGCTGCTGCGGCCGTATCGCGGAGCAGCGCGTATCGAAGAAACGACAGTGCGTGTGCCGGAACAGATTGCTCACGGGACGATGCTGCGCGTGCTGGTGAGTGATGCGGACTGGCTGAATCGCGCGTCGCGCGGGTTTGGATTTCCCGGAGCGTCGAGCGGACCGGAAGGACTCGATCAACTGATCGGATTGTTGAATCGCGAACGGCACAACGACCGTTTGTACGTGGGACTGTTTGCACCGTCACCGACGATGTTGTGGGACGACAAAGAGATGCCGAACGTGCCGCTGTCGCAAATCAACATCGTAGACGGGCGGCCAGGACCGGGAAGCGTGCAGATTTTGCGGGAATCGTTGGCGAGTGAAACGTCAGTGCCGATGGGCGGGCCGGTGAGTGGAGTGATTTCGTTGAATTTGCCGGTGCGGTGAGGAAAACCGTTTGCTGTTCGTAGTTGGGCGCTGGCATTAGTTGTAGATTTTAAGTAAGAACAAACGGAGTGGAAAGAAACGAGAATTGAGATTTATCAATTGGAATTTGGCGGTGAGGTAGAGAGGAAGTCGTCAGTTTTCAGTCGTGAAAAATTGGGGAACGGGGCGCGCGAGTCGTGAAAATAGACGAAACAACAAGAAAGACGTGGACTGGTGCGGCCGTGACTTTGGCGATTGGCGCGATTCTGGCGATGGCGACTGTGGCCTTGGCAGAACATACGCGGCGGTGGAAGCAGTCGACGTATGAAGAGTTTTTGAAGGGAACGACGCACGGGGTAGCGGTGCGGAGCGATGGGCGGCTAGAACTGGCGCCGAAATTTACGCAGTTGGCCGATGCGGACGCTTCGTACTTGTGGGCGGTGAAACTTGATTCGAAGGGGACGCCGTACGCTGCAGGTGGTTCGCCGGCAAAAGTGATCCGGCTGGATTCGAATGGAAAACCGGCGACGGTATTTCAGTCCACGGATCTTTCGGCGCAGGCGATTGCGTTCGATTCGAAAGGAACTCTGTATGTAGGCACTTCGCCGGACGGAAGAGTCTATAAAGTTTCGGCGAACGGAGACAAAACGGTCTTTTTCGAACCGAAGACAAAATATATCTGGGATTTGGCGTTTGGGGCGGACGGCACGCTGTACGTGGCGACCGGCGATAAAGGACAGATTTATGCGGTGGCGCCGGATGGAAACGGTGAACTTTTTTATTCGAGCGACGAAGCGCACATTCGTGTGCTGGCATTTGACGCGCGGGGAAATTTGATTGCGGGGACGGAGCCGAGCGGGCGCCTGCTGCGTTTGACGAAGAAAGCGCCGAAGCATGCGGCGAATGAAGCGGCGGCGGATGGTTTCGTCTTGTATGAAACGCCGAAGCGCGAAGTGACGGCGTTGACTGTCGGCGCCGACGGAACGATTTATGCGGCTGCGATTGGCGAGCGGCAACACAATGCGGTGGTGAGCACGCCGCTCAGCGGCGCGGGACAGGGCGTGACGGTGACAAGCAGCGGCAACGTGACCGTCATCGGATCGGCGCCGGGTGCGGCGGCGCAAGCGGCGGCACAGCAGTTTGGATTTACACCGCAGGTTTCCGGCGGGATTTACAAAATTGCGGCGAATGGGGCTCCGGAAGAGATTTGGGCTTCGCGCGAAGACGTTGTGTACGCGTTGGGAATGGGGCAAGACGGCCGCCTGCTGGCCGGGACCGGAAATAACGGCGCGTTGCTGGCAGTGGATGGACGCGGCGTTTTTGCGCAACTGGGGAAGGCGGGCTCGTCACAAATTACGGGCATTGCGCGAAACGCGGCGGGAAAGATTTTTTTGTGCACGGCGAATCCGGGAAAAGTGGTGACGCTGGGGCCGGAGTACGAACCTGAAGGGATTTACGAATCGCGGTCGTTTGACGCGCAGCTTTTTTCGCAATGGGGACGCATCGAGTGGTGGAGTCCGCCAGCGGCGAATGGATCGAAGGCGCAAAGCGGCGAGCAAGCGCGGCTGGAATTTTATGTGCGCACGGGGAACACGGAAGATCCGGGAAAAGAGTGGTCGAAGTGGTTTGGGCCGTACAGCAAATCTGGAACACCGATGGAAGCGCCAGCAGCGCGCTTTGTGCAGTGGAAAGCCGTGATTCACGACGGGCGGCCCGGCGACGGAATCGATTGGGTGAGCGTGGCCTATTTGCCGAAGAATGTGGCGCCGGTAATTGATGGCATTGCCGTGCAAGAGCCGGGAATTAAGGTGACAGGCGCTCAGGTGATTACCGGCGGGCAGCCCGTTCCGGTGAATTTGAAGATGCCGCCGACACCGGGAATTGGCGGGATCATCCAGAGCCAGAACGCGACGACGAGCAACGTGAAATTTGATACGCCTCCGCAGGGATTTGCGCAAAAAGGATTTCAGTCACTGATTTGGACTGCGCACGACGATAATGACGACGATTTGCGGTACGCGGTTTATTTTCGCGGCGAAGGCGAGAAGGAATGGAAGCTGCTGAAAGACGGCCTGGAACAGCGGTTCTATGCGTTCGATACGACTTCGTTTGCGGACGGGGCTTATTACTTGAAGATTGTGGCCAGCGATGCGGCGTCGAACGATTCTGTGCTCGCGCTTACGACGGAAAAAGAGAGCGAGCGGTTTGAGGTGGACAACACGCCGCCAGTGGTCGAGGGACTTCGTGCTGGGCCGCCTTCCGGGAAAATGAGCGGCGGACAAGCGTTTGGTTTTACGGCGCGGGATTCGGCAACGGCGATTGAGAAGGCGGAATACAGCGTGGATGGCGGGGAGTGGAAATTGATTTTGCCGGAGTCGGGAATTAGCGATGCGCCGGTGGAGCAGTATCACGGCGCATTGCCTGCGTTGAGCGCGGGAGAGCATACGATTGCGGTGCGGGTGTTCGATCGATTTCAGAATGTGGGGAGCGCGAAGACTACGATTCAGGTTGCGGAACGTTGAACGACATTTTGAATGACTCCGTTTTTTTTGAACTTCGCGCGCCGTTCGAGAATCTCAGTCCTAATTGAGTTGGGTGGTCGTAAGAGCTCAGCCAAGAGTGGCTGAGCTACTGGTGCTGCGTCGATTGGGTGGGCCGGCTGCTGGAGTCGATCCTAACTACATTTTGTGATCGTAGGAGCACAGCCAAAAACGGCTGTGCCACAAGTTGCGGCTGGCGTTACTTGCCGTTGGGGGTGCTTAGGAAGGCTTCGATTTCGGCGCCGAAGCCGATCCGGCCGTCGCCGTAGGGTTGATTGCGGACGTGGACGACGCGGGCGCGGCAGTAAGTGTCTTCCTGGGGCTGGCCGGTGACGTCGGTGGGCATGCGGAGCATGGCTTCGATGGGCATGCCGACCTGAAGCGGGGCGGAAGTGGCAAAGTAAAAGCCGCCGCGCGAGATATTCAAAGCTTCCGTAAAATGCTCAGATTTGTCCGAGGCTAGGCTCACCGCGCGAAAACGCAGCGGTGTGCGAAGGTTATAGCGTTTCAAATGCCGGCGCTCAGAAATATCCACGGGAACCTCCTCCGCGCTAAGGAAGGACACTGCGGGTCGATCTACAAAGCGGAAGGGCAGGCTTAGAGTAGCAGAAGGACAGTGCGGGTCAAGGGGAAAGTCGCTGAAAATGAGGGTTTTGGAAGGGTAGGGATCGAGTTTGGGGGGCGGCGGATTCGCTTGGCGTTAGGCGTGAGGAGGTGTGCCGACGGTTGAGATCGAAGAGAGGTCCACTCCATAGCCCTACGTGCAGAAACCGCACGCGGGAAAAAACCGGGCTACTTTCCTTGGGATGACAGGCCGTGCGTGAGGCACGCCGGCCGGGCAAGGATGGCCTTGATGGGATGGGCCGTATTGGATGTAGGGTGCGGAGTCCGGAGTTGGTAGGCTGGGGATCGAAGAGCGATTGTGCCAAGTATTGCCGGGGCTTACAGCCCCCGGACTACACGGGCTGGATGCTGGGAGTTGCGTGCGATAATGAGCGCCATGGGAAGCACAAAGACAGCGCAAGATTCGGGCGACGGGGCGGCCACGCGGGCAGCTGAGAGGACTTGGGCGGAGATTGTTGCGGCGCATGGGCGGATTGCTGCGCGTGTTCACCGGACACCGGTGATGACGTCGGAGACTTTTGACGGGATGGCGGGGGCACGGCTGTTCTTCAAGTGCGAAAACTTACAGAAGACGGGGTCGTTCAAGATACGGGGGGCGGCGAACGCGATTTTGTCGCTTACAGAGGAAGAGGCCCGGCGGGGGATCGTGACCCAGTCGAGCGGGAACCATGCGGCGGCGGTGGCGTGCGCAGCCGCGTGGCGCGGGACGAAGGCGTGGATTGTGATGCCGAAGAATGCGCCGCGAGTGAAGTGCGACGCGGTGGAGGGATACGGCGGGAAAATCGCGTTTTGCGAACCGACGGTTTCTGCGCGGAAGGCGATGTGCGCGAAGGTGCAGGCGGAGACGGGCGCGGTGCTGGTGCATCCCTATGACGACGACCGGATTATTGCCGGGCAGGCGACCGCGGCGAAGGAGCTGCTGGAGGAAGTGCCAGACCTGGACGCAATTTTGGCGCCGGTGAGCGGCGGCGGTTTGTTGGGCGGGAGCTGCTTAAGCGCGCGGCACATGCGGCCGGAGATTCGCATGTTCGGATGCGAGCCGGCGGCGGCAAATGACGCGTACTTGTCGATGAAGACTGGCGAGCTACAAACGATAGACGCGAGTGACACGATTGCGGATGGGCTGCGGGCGTCGCTGGCGCCGCGGACGTTTGCGATATTGCGGCGGGATCTGGCGGGAGTGTTGCTAGTGAATGAAGCGGAAATTATTGAAACGATGCGGCTGATTTGGGAGCGGATGAAAATTGTTGTGGAGCCGTCGTCGTCGATTGTGCTGGCGCCGCTTTTGCAGGCGGGTGGCGCGACGAATTTGCAATTGCCTGGGCGGGCGGCTGGGCGGGCGGCGAAGATTGGGTTGATTTTGAGCGGCGGGAATGTGGATTTGCGCGCGTTGCCGTTTCGAGCGGCGTAGTTCCCTGCCATGCGCGGGCGCTTTGCACGGCACGATGCCGTTGCACGTGTCGTTGTGCTAGCCTCGGTGATAACCTCAGGAAAGTCGAGAAATGCCGAGCGCCGGCGGAGGCGCGGAGCAACCATGCGAGCCTATTTGCAATCGGAGATAGGTATGCGTGGCCCAACCAGGTCAATCGCGTAGCTGTTGTTCGCCAAAATTTTGAGAAATCTCGGGGCGTGAACTTCCATGAAAGATTTGGGAATGAAGAAGTTGCAGGGGTTGTGTGTCGTCGCGGCGGCGATGATTTGTGCGCTGGGAAGCGCGAGTGCGGCGCGAGGGCAGGCCGGGAAGCCACGGCTGGTGACGAAGGCGGTGGATGAGTCAAACCGCGTTACGATGCGCGGCAACGTGCATCCGCTGGCACGCGCGGAGTTTGATCAAGGCGTGGTTGCGGATACGCAGCCCGTGAACCGGATTTATTTGCTGCTGAACCGCAGCGCGGAGCAACAGACGGCGCTCGACAAATTGATGCGCGAGCAGGTGGATGCAAGCTCGGCGAATTTTCATAAGTGGGTGACGCCGGAGGAGTATGGCGCGCAGTTCGGACCGGCCGATGAGGACGTTGCGGCGGTGGAGAGTTGGCTTGCGGCGCAGGGTTTTACAGGCGTCAAGACTTCCGCGGGAAGAACGATTGTCGAATTTAACGGGACTGTTGGGACCGTGCGTCGCGCGTTCGGGACCGAGATTCACAAGCTGAATGTTCACGGCGAAGCGCATTTCGCGAATATGAGCGAGCCGCAGATTCCGGCGGCGCTGGCAAATGTGGTGATGGGAATTCCGTCGCTGCACAATTTCCGGAAGGAATCGCATGTGAAGCGGTTTGGGAAGTTCCGGCGGGATTTGTTGACGGGTGAGACCCGGCCACTGTTCACTTTTACCGATGTGAATGGAACGTTCTTTGGGATGGGGCCGGCGGATTTTGCAAAGATTTACAACATACCGTCAACCGCAACGGGCGCCGGGCAAAGCATTGCGATCGTGGGGCGGTCAAATATCAATATTCAGGACGTCCGAGATTTCCGCGCCATGTTCGGCCTGCCGGCGAACGACCCGGTGATTATTCTGAACGGCGCGGATCCAGGATTGGTTTCGGGGGATGAAGGCGAAGCAGATCTCGACGTGGAATGGTCGGGGGCGGTGGCGCCCGGCGCGACGATCAAGTTTGTGGTTTCGGAATCGGAACAGACGGATTTGGTCGATGGCGTGGACGCTTCGGCGAAATTCATCGTGGACAACAATATCGCGCCGGTGATGAGCGAAAGCTTCGGTTCGTGCGAGGCGGCGCTGGGAGCGGCGGGCAATGCGTTTCAGAACGCGCTTTGGCAGCAGGCGGCTGCGGAAGGAATTACTGTTTCGGTGTCATCGGGCGACAACGGTTCGGCGGGGTGCGACAACCCCAATAGCGGCACAACTAGCGCAACGCGAGGAATTGCAGTAAGCGGCACGGCATCGACGCCTTTTAACGTGGCAGTGGGCGGGACGGATTTTGATGACGCGACGACTCAAAATACATTCTGGAATCCAACGAACACGACGACGACCCAGGCTTCCGCGATCGGTTACATTCCGGAGATTCCGTGGAACGATTCCTGCGGGGCTGCCGGGCTGACTGGATGTAACACGGCTACCGCGAACACGAACTTGAATATCGTTGCGGGAAGCGGCGGGCCGAGCGCGGTGTACACGAAAGCTATGGCTCCGTTTCAACCGGCTACTTTCGGCGACACGCGACGCGACCTTCCGGACGTTTCGTTTTTTGCAGCGGACGGCTTGAACAAGAGTTTTTACATCGTTTGCCAGTCGGACCAGGACATTCCGGGCGATACGGGATGCAATCTGACGAAGTTCGTCACAACGAGCCCATTCCATGACTTTCAGGCTGTGGGTGGAACTTCGGCATCGGCACCCGCGTTTGCAGGAGTCATGGCGCTGGTGAATCAAAAGACGGGCCAGCGGCAAGGCAACGCGAATTTCGTGTTGTACTCGCTCGCGAAAAACGAAACCTTCACGAATTGCAATTCCTCGAGCTTCACGAATCCAGCAACGGCGCTGCCAGGTACTTGCGTGTTTATTGATGTGACGAAGAGCAACAACGCAGTGCCATGCATTGGCGGGAGCCCGAACTGCAGCAAGACGACGACTGGCGGAAATGGCGTGCTGCAGTCGAACAATCAACCGGCGTTTACGGCTGGACCTCCAACTGCGGCGGGTTACGACCTGGCGACAGGACTCGGCTCGATCAATGTGGCCGCGCTGTTGAATAACTGGGCAGTACCTGCAACGCACGCTACTTCGACGACGATTAGTCCGGCGACGATCACCACGACTCTTGGCACGAGCCAGGTAATCACCGGAACGGTGACTTCGGGTTCAGGAACGCCGACGGGCGTTGTGGTTCTGGAAAATTCCGCGACGGGTGCACCGATTGATTCGGCAACGCTTTCGGGAAACAACTACACGGTGACCACAACTCTACTTCCCGCCGGAACGTACAGCGTCAAGGCGCATTACGGTGGCGATGGCGCTTTCGGGCCGAGTGATTCCCCGACGACGGCGGTCAACATCGGGAAGCAAAATAGCAAGGTTATTGTGAGCTTCGTGACCGCAACGGGGCAAATTACGCAAGCTGCACAAAGCGTGGCGTACGGCTCGCCGTATATCCTGCGCATAGACGTTGCGAACAATGCGGGAACAATTTGCGAGAATAATGCGAACGGAGCGGTAAATTTCGTCTGTCCGACGGGAACGATAGCTTTGTTGGATGGAGGACAGCCCCTTCCGGATTTTTTCTCTGCGCAAACACCTAATGCGACGAACATTGCCCACGTAAATGATCGGGGATTTGTTGAAGATCAGCCGATTCAGTTGAACGCTGGAGCGCACAACATTACGGCCACTTACACAGCCGACGCGAAAAGCAGCTATATCTCCTCAACAACCACCAATACGCTCGCGCTCACCATTACGCAGGCGGCGACACAAGTGCAGGTGGCCGCAGCTCCAGGCAGCATAGTGTCGGGCGGAACGGTGACGCTGACGGCGACGATCGCGTCAGGCAGCAACTCTTCGCAAGGACCGACGGGCACCGTGCAGTTCTCAAACGGCGGCACAAACCTTGGTGCGCCTGTCGCTTGCACACCGAAAGGAGCGAGTTCGTCGGCAGGGGCTTCGTGCACGGCGACGCTTTCGACGGCGATTTCGGCCTTTCCGCCGGTGGGCATCGACAACCGTTGGCGCTGGACGCCGCTGGAATGGTTCGCGGCGTTGCTGGCGATGATGGCGCTGGTATTGATCGTGCTGGCGATGCGGATGCGCGGACCGCGCCGTGCGTTTGCCTACAGTGCGATCGCACTGTTCCTGGTTGCGTCGGCAACTCTTGCCGGCTGCGGCGGAGGAGGCGGTGGGGGCGGCGGAGGCGGTTCGGCACGGACGATTAGCGCGAAGTATAGCGGCGACACGAACTACGCGACGTCAACTGGAACCGGTGCCGTTACGGTCCGTTAGGGGGCTGGGCCCAATTCCAGTTGTGCGAACAAAAGCAGATTCCGGCGGCACAATTCGCCGCCGGAATGCCAAGCTCTTAGGCTCTTTCCAAAAGCTTCGGAAATCGTTTAGTTCAGGACGGGCGGAAAGAAAATATTCCAGAAATTCGGAGAAACGGCGCCGAATTCCACGGGGATGAGCGATCCGTCCGAGTTGAATTGCGGTGGGCGTACCACTGTCGCTTCGATCGTCTTTTGTGCCTTCACGTTCTCGATCGTAATTTTGGTTCCCTGCGCGAGCGCTTCCGGAATGATAATCAACGCGCCGTTGGCACTGACCGTGTGCGTGTAACCCTCGAAAATCTGCGTCTTGCCGGTAACGTGGACCCTGACTGCGATCTTAAGCAGCACGCGCTGCGCGCGGCGGCGTTCTTCACTGGTCAGTGGACGCGTCAGGCCAGGCTTTACGTGCGTTTGTACTGCTCTGTGTGGTGTCGTCGGCTTCATAGTTCCAATCCCCAAAAGTCCAAATCCGGCGCGACGAGTTCGATGCCGTACTCCCAGCCCTCGGGCCGGGGATTCCCTTTCCATACGACAACGGCGGCGTTGCTGGAGCCGGTGGCAAGATTCGTGAGGGCGACCCTGTGTTCGAGCGAGAAAGATTCCGGGAGAACGATCATGCAGCCGTACGGATTGACGACGCGCGTGTGTGCGTCCAGCCCGCGACGGGACCCGGCTTGGTCATCCCATTCCAAGCGAACCGGCACGCGAGAGTTCATTCTGCTGCCGCGGCGCTTTTCTGAATGACGTCCACCTTCGACCACTATTTTGGTGCCTTTTGTCTTGACCTGCATCTCTTCCTCGGGACTTCTAACTCAACTAGGCCATGCTAGAGTTGGGGTCAGAGTCGGTCAATGGTACAAAGTGGCTGCGGATTGCAACTAAATAGCTGTCCGAAAGGACAGGTTGGGCGGCCGAATTAGTACAGGTGCTATGAAGAATCTAATCGTCAACGCGGACGACCTGGGATGGACCGCCGGCGTGAATCGCGGCATCGCCGACGCGCATCGCAATGGAATTGTGACGAGCACATCTTTGCTGGCGAACGGCGGGGCCTTTGACGATGGCGTAAATGTTTCGCGAGCTCTTCCCGCGATGGGTGTGGGCGTTCACTTGAATCTAAGCGATGGCGCGCCGGTGAATACGGCGCGAGCCGTGCCGAGTCTGGTTGATGACCAAGGCGAACTATCGGACGGGCCCGAACAATTGCTGCTAAAACTGGCGCGGCGCAAGCTGAAATTGAGCGAAGTAGAGCGCGAATGGGAAGCGCAAATCGAAAAGATTCGCGGGGCGGGGATTTTCCCAACTCATCTCGACGGCCACAAGCATGTACACATGCTGCCCGGGCTGTTTTCGATCGCGGTGAAGCTCGCGAGGAGACATGGCATCAACTCGATTAGAATATCGAGCGAAGCCTCTTCCTTGCGCGCGGCGCTTTCTGGAAAATCGGGCCGTGATGCAGGCGTCAAATTGAAGCAAGGAATCCAGGCGCGTGCGCTGAAGCTGCTTTCCGGTGATGCGCGGAAAATGGCGGATAAGGCCGGAATCGAAGCAGCGGATTATTTTTGCGGGATCGCGCAAACCGGTGTGCTTTCGCGCGACGGCGTGTTGGACTTACTGGAAACGCTGCCGGAGGGCACGACCGAATTGATGTGCCACCCCGGTTACGTTGACGACGACCTGGTTGCTTCGGCCACGCGGCTGCAGGCTTCGCGTGAGAAGGAGCTGGCGATTCTGACGGACACTTCAGTGCGAAAATCTGTCGCGTCGCATGGTATTCGCCTGATAAACTATAGTCAGATCGCAAATTAAGCATGGACACCGAATCCTTAGTCCGGTACTCGATCGTCGTTCCGTTCTACAACGAACAGGAAAACATTCCTGCTTTGTACATGAAATTGACGGAAGTGATGGACGCGATCGGCGAGCCGTATGAACTGGTGTTTGTGGACGACGGCAGCAAAGACAGTTCGTTCAAGGTGTTGTCCGACATTTACGAACATGACCGCCGCGTACATCTGGTTCGTTTGCGGCGGAATTTCGGTCAGACGGCGGCACTTAAAGCAGGTTTTGATTTTGCGCGCGGCGAAGTGATTATTTCGATGGACGGCGACCTGCAACACGACCCGGAAGAAATTCCGAAATTCCTGGAAAAAATTGAAGAAGGCTTTGACCTGGTCAGCGGCTGGAGGCACGCGCGCAAGGACCACTGGCTGATGCGCCAGGTGCCGAGCCGCACGGCAAACTGGGTGATGGCGAAGCTTTCCGGCGTGGAATTGCACGATTTCGGCACGACATTCAAGGCGTACCGCCGCGAGATTTTGCAGGAGATTCAGTTGTACGGTGAACTGCACCGATTCATCCCCGCACTTGCCAGTACGACCGGCGCGCGCATCGCGGAAGTCCCGATTGAGATCTTACAAATGCGTACGGGCGGAAGCAGGCGCACCATCCTGCGTTCGATTCCTGCGATGTTCGATTTGATGATCGTCAAGTTTTTGCTGGACTACGCCACCAAGCCGATGCAGTTCTTCGGATTCCTGGGTTTGGGAGCCACGGGACTCGGCGTATTGCTCAGCATGTACATCGGATACGTGAAATATTGGGCGCATGAAAGCGCTATGGCCAACCACGGGCCGCTGATGCTCTTGGCGGTCGCGCTATTCATCGGCGGCGTGCAATTTCTATCCATTGGGCTATTGGGCGAAATCATTATGCGCATCTACTACGAATCGCAGAACAAGCCCATTTACTCGACGAGAGAGATCAAGAGTCATCGCGAAGAATCCGGCGGGTCCACGGAACCGAAACGTCAATTCGGGTCGTCGGATCACTGAAGCCGGCGGATGTGGCGAGCCGCGGGTTCAAGGAACAGCGTGTTTGACGAATACAATTCGACTCGATATTCGCTCGTTGTGCCGCTCTACAACGAGCGGGAGAATATCGCTCCCCTTCACCAGGCACTAACGCGCGTGATGGAGGAGCTTGGGTACGGATATGAGCTCGTATTCGTAGATGATGGAAGCACGGACGGAAGCATCGCCGTTCTGAAAGAGCTTGCGCAACAAGATCCGCATTTGACGGTCGTCGCGCTCAGGAAAAACTCGGGCAAGTCGGCTGCACTTTGCGCCGGATTTGACAGCGCTGTGGGAAGCTTTCTCATCACGATGGATGGGGACCTGCAGCACGACCCCGCCGACGTCCCGAGCTTCGTTGCAAAACTGGAAGAGGGATTCGATATCGTTTGCGGCCGGCGCGAAAGCCGCACCGGCACGAGTTGGGCGGTTCGTGTGGCGAACCGGTTCGCCAACTGGACTTTGGCGAAGCTTTCCGGCGTTCCTATTCACGATTTTGGCGGGGGATTCAAGGCTTACCGGCGCGAACTGGTGGCGCAGCTCCCGTTGTACGGCGAGTTGCAACGGCTTATCCCATTGATGGCGCTGAAACAGGGCGGGAAGATTTGCGAAGTTCCCATCACGATTGCGCCTCGGGAACGCGGTGCGTCAAAGTATGGCCTGGCGCAAAAGCTTCCCTTCCTATTCGATCTAATTACTGTCAGATTCTTGCTGGACTATTTGTCGAGGCCATTGCACTTCTTCGGCACGGCGGGCTTCGTGGCCGCAATGGCCGGCAGCCTTGTCGGTTTTTGGCTGCTTGCGCAGAAAATCTTCAACGGTGCCGCGGTGATGACCGAGCACGGGCCGCTCATGTTCTTTGCCGCCGTCCTTTTCCTGACGGGCGTGCAACTGGTCGCGCTGGGCTTGCTTGCTGAACTTCAAGTCCGCCACTATCACGAACGCTATGATTGGCAAACGCGCTACACCGTGACGCGCGGCCGCTCCGAACAAAATAAGGATGCGGGCGCAGCTCGTGACAAAGTCAGTGGATAGTTCGGCACCGAGCCCATCGCCCTGCGGATCACAAAACAGTAGTGCCGCTCCCGCCGCTGATTCCAATTCAGCTATGACTGTGGCCGGCCTCAGAAACGGCTTCTTGGCACCCATAGTCTTGATCGTGTTGTTCTGGTTCACGATCTATGCTCCGGGGCTGTTTTCGCCGCCCTTGCTCGACGATGCCGATGCGAGACATGCCGAAGTGGCAAAGGAAATGCTGGAGCGCCATGACTTCGTCACGATGTACGTCGACGGCGTGCGTTATCTCGACAAAGCTCCCTTGCCTTACTGGCTCAACGCAGCGAGTCATGCGGTGTTTGGAATCAATGAGTTTGCGGTGCGCCTGCCCATGAGCCTGGCGGCACTTGGGCTGTTCCTTTCGGTGTTTTTTCTTGGGCGCGATCTCGCAGATAAGAAGGCTGGGCTGTTCGCCGCTCTGATTCTTGTAAGTGCCGTGGGGCCGTACATCTACACACGATTCTTTATTCCAGACATCATGGTCTGCCTTTGGCTTACGCTGACGGTGCATTTGTTTGTGCGAACGCTCGAAGGAAAGCCGTCGCGCTCTTTGTGCTGGGCGATCGGTGGAGTGACTGCGCTCAGCGTCCTTACCAAAGGACTAATCGGCGTCGTTTTTCCGGCGCTGATTTTCGTAGGATATCTGCTCGTTGTTGGCAACCTGAAACACCTCTTCAAGTTACGTCTCTTCTCGACGTTTCTCGTGTTCCTTGCGATCGCCGCTCCATGGCATGTGCTGGCCTCGTTGCAGAATCCCGCACAGGGGCAGGCGAAGGGGTTCTTCTGGTTCTACTTCATCAACGAGCAGATCAATCGCTACTTGAACACCAGAATCCCGCGCGACTATGACAAGGTTCCGCTTCTTCTGTTCTGGGGCTTGATTCTGGTCTGGATGATCCCGTGGACTCCGTTCGTGACGCAGAGTTTTCGGCTCGTGCCGCGACTGTGGCGCTTCAACGAGCGATCTGTGTGGCCGCGCGAGCAAAAAGTCGCGCTGCTTTTGTTGACGTGGGCGTTGGCGATCCTGGTGTTCTTCAGCTTCTCCACTCGACAGGAATATTACGTACTGCCTTCGTTGCCGGCTCTCGCGCTGCTCACGGGAATCTGGTTTGCCCAAGAAGACGCATCGCCGGCCGGTAGCCCTGCGCGCAAACAGGGTCTCCTCTGTTCCGGAATTTTATTCGCTGTTGGCATCTTGGTTTTTGCGATCACGATTTTCTTCGCGGTCACCGCCCCGCCCGCGCCGCCCAACGCGGACATCGTTGATCTGCTGACCAGCAATCCCGACCTCTATAAGCTCTCTCTGGGCCATCTTTTCGACTTGACGGCGCAATCGATGAGCCTGTTTCGCTTGCCGTTGGCTCTTACCGGAATCGCTTTCCTCGGCGGCACAGCTTCCAGTTGGTGGTTTCGCCGCCGGCAGAATGTGACGGACGCCAATATCGCACTGGCAGCAATGATGGTCGTGTTCCTGTTCGCGGTTCATCTGGCGCTCGGAACGTTTTACCCGACGCTCGGGTCCAAGCCACTGGCCCTCGCCATCAATCGTGAAATTCGTCCCGGCGACACAATCATCATCGACGGCACGCACTCGCAGGCATCCAGCATTAATTTTTACACCGGCAAGCAACTCCACATGCTGAACGCCCGGACAGACAATCTTTGGTACGGCTCTCTTTTCCCGGACTCGCCCGCCGTATTCGAAGACAACTCATCGTTCCGGAAACTGTGGCAAAGCCCGGGCCGCG